>Ga0209986_10000897_pt1 | contig 29331 bp, 38 predicted proteins | sample BlataG_FD_183168 | JGI IMG/M metagenome (GOLD analysis project Ga0209986, IMG submission 183168) | Deep subsurface microbial communities from Black Sea to uncover new lineages of life (NeLLi) - Black_00105 metaG (SPAdes) (version 2) | ecosystem: Environmental > Aquatic > Marine > Oceanic >...
CCGTCGTGCAGACATCCGTAGCCTCTGTTCCGCCGCTATTTCCGATGGAGATAATCGCGTAGTAGAGGGCACCGCTTATATCACTTGCCAAGGCATACCCGCTGGACAGTAACAAGCACCCCACCAAGATTAATATCAGTACCCTAACTATTCCCTTCTTCATGTAACTAACCTCTGGCGAACCCCCATACTCTCGCACCGATATAAATAATGCATATAGCTGCTATCAGTCCCAAGTAGCCTAAGCCGTAAAAACCGAGCTTGGCGGCAACAATCATGATAAATGCAGCATCTATCAGCCCATTCCAATGGTCGTTAGTCAGGTAGATATTTGCCACGACTACGCCAATAAACGCGACCAGCAATATAATGAGCGTCAGCAGGTCAAAGTCAACACCAAATAGTCCGGCACCCGCTGTCCGCGCCGTTTCAACCCAAGTGCCGGAGTACTGCTCCTCCAGCTCTCCAGCATAAGCCTCGTCCCACTCTCTATCTTCAAGGGCAATATTCGTTATCCCCAATGGGAACAATGCGGGAGCCAGCGCCTGTATGCCGTAAATCGCCCCGCGGAAGAAAGACTGCCCAAAGATAGATAATGTCACCCCCGTCTCATCTGCTGTTATCAGCGATGTATCTCCCAGTCCCCATTGCACGTCAAGATCCATGGCAATCACTACTATATTAGCAGCCAGCTCGGTTCTTACATCATCAGGCAAAGAAAACAGAGTATAGTCCTCATCAGTGACTGTGTAATTATAAACCGGTAGGTCGGCAAAACCTGCCATCGGATTACCTTTAAGGCGCACGGTGTACGGCGGGTCCGGCGTCCATGCCAGTGCGTCCGCAGCGGGAAAGTACAGGGAGCATACATTGTAGCCGTAGCCTGAATTGACATACGCATAGCCTACGGTACTGCCCAGCACAGTCACCCCATCGGTATCAATCAGCTCCCATATAAAGGTCTCGGTTATGGGGTCGCCAGGTGGATCAGCGTAAGGGATATTGGAGTAAATCACGAATAACCTGTCCCCATCTTCTCGCAAATTGCGGTAGACCTTTTTGCTGTTGACAATGGGGTCACTATCAGGTGGGGGTGTAACGGCATAAGCAGGCGTAGCACTGAGTAATAGCACCACTCCAATCGCCAGTAATATGCCTATCTGTAATCGTTTCATCTCTGCAACCTTGGCCTCTTTGGTGTAATCCTAGGGGTTCTTCGTCCTGGTAAGAGAGCACCACGTGAGCTGATAGCTGGTGGCCTCTCACTCACAGGGAGAAATCTGATAGCACCTGTTTTGCCTGGTCGTGTTTCCGGATTATCAAGGTGCACATCGACTATACCCAAGGACATCCTTCCCTTGATCCCCTTGCCGAACTTCCTTTGTATTCCCCGATAGGCTTCACGTGGTCCCTGCTTCACATCTTTCACACCCTGAGGCGCCTGTTGTCCGTGGAAGAATTTTCGCTGTAACTGCCTACCTCCAGCATCGAAGACTATCCACCAGCCGAATCCTTGCGGCCATGCTACTGCATTTTTCAATTGTGCAGGCGTGGGCTCGCCTTTGGGGATGCTGCGTGGTGGCGGTACTCTTGGTGGTGGTATTTTAGGTGGTGGCACTCGAGGCGGTACTCGAGGCGGTACTCGAGGTGGTGGCACTCGAGGCGGTACTCGAGGTGGTGGCACTCGAGGCGGTACTCGAGGCGGTACTCGAGGTGGTGGCACTCGAGGCGGTACTCTCTCTGGCCTTTCCACCCTTTCCACTCTTTCCACCCTTTCAGCCCGGGTTACTCTTTCTCCCCTACCTACTCTTTCAGCCCTACCTGCTCTTTCTCCTCCGGCTATTCTTTCACCTCTGGCGACTCTTTCAGCCCTACCCACTCTCCCTATCCTCTTACCATCTTCCCCTCTCAACAATCTCTCGGCTCTCTCTATCCTAGCAAGCTCACGATAAGCCCGGGTTACTCTAGTGAGGCGGGCTGTTCCAGCAGTCCTGGAGACCCTTGGCGCTATTTTTGCTCTTGGCGTTGCTCTTGTGGTTCTGCTTACGGATGGTCGCCTCGCTCTCAATCCTGTTACCCTGGCCAGTGCCGGTGGGGTCTGCCTACTAGCCCGGACTAATCTTTCCATCCTCATCAGGTTCTTAGCCTGGTGGGCAGAGCCTGACTGCTTGAGCATCTTTGCCAGCTCGTTTACTTGTTCAGTCCTCAGCCCAGCCCCGATAACCTTATCCACCCTGATGGCGGGCTTAAACGGCGTTATAACCCACTCCACCAGCCCCCTGGCCTTCAGCTTGGCTATCTGCATGGCTGAGAACGGTTTCTCCAGCCATATCTCAACTCGCTCTGCCGTCGGGCCAACACGGGTGAATAAGCGCTGTTTCACCTCGGGAAGTATCTCACCGACGCGGAATTTCTCCTCCATCTCGGCGGTCCCCTTATATAACTTTCTGGTGGCAACTGCTCTTTCCGCTGTCTTGGGGCTATAGATGATGATGCCCGGTTTCATTATAATTGCCCCTTCCTCTTTTAGCCGCTGCTCTACCAGCTTTGCCGCTTTCTCCACCTTCTTCGCCCGCTCCGATGCCTTGGCTGTTTCGGATACGGCGCCGTAGGACTGCCTCAAATACTGCTCTCCTAGATTCTCAAAGTGGATACCCTTTATTGTCTTGGTAGGCTGCGCCAGCCCAGTTGGTATCCTGGCGTTGTGATGGGCAATAGTGTCGATGTCAACAATCTTTTTCCACTTGTTCCCATCAAGCCACTCCACGCTATGCTCAGCCCGTCTTGCTTTTAACCCTGAGTCCTCCGCCATTTTAAGGACATCGTTCAAGGCTTTATTTTGATTCCGAAGAGCCATGTCGATATCATTAGGCCGGGCAGCCTTGGGGTTTTTAAGCCATGTGTTGAAGCTGCCGCCTATCCTCGCCTTATTTTGCCTAGCATAAGTCTCCAGCTTTGGTGCTAACACTTTAGGGACATTCTTAGCATCGGCAAAGTTCAAAGCCCGCACCGGGTGGGCGTCTATCTTGACCAGGTCGGTAGCCTTATACTTGCCGACCTTCCGGACCTGCCCTGATGCCTCGGCGGGGATAGGGATAGACCCCTTACCAAAGGCGGACTGCTCGGCGAATTGGATAGCCGGCTCATTGGACACGAATAGGCCCTGCTCCTCGGCAGGCATCCCTGGCTTTGTCTTTACCTTGGTGCCCTTGAGCAATGGCTCTATATCAGGGGTGCCGTGGACCAATCCACCCTTGGCCTCTTTCATAAGAGGTGAGCGGGGAAGCTCAATCTCGGTATCACCTACCCGAACGATAGGCCTTTCACCCGTTTTAACCAGCTTCATAACCATATCTCTGGCCTGCTGTGGATTGGTTGTCTCGGTTACTCTCAATTTTATTGCTTTGCTGGACGTGGTGATGACACACTCGGGTAGTTTAAGCGGGTGGGCTATGTTCTCGGCAATAGTCCTGAGTTGACTACCCATCGCCTTCCCCGTGGCTACCGGGTGAATAACCATGTCAACTGGTGCTCTGGCTAAGGACAAGGTTGCTCTCCCTGCCTCTCTCCCCGCCGCTGCCATTCTGGCTACCCGGCTTGATGTCGCTACTGCTCTGGCGCCCATGGCACCGGCAGCAAAGATAGGCACCACGCAGGCAACATCAATGGCGATAAAAATAGCCTTCTCAGCGGGGGACAGCTCGTTCCAGTGCTTGGCAAGGTAAACACCCGGCACCATTATCTCGGCAGCCACAATACCGGCTTTCCCGGCAATTTCTTCCGGTGGTTTGCTGGGCAACTCTTTAGCTTCCTTAGCCATGGCCATGGCTGGCTTGGCTATGGCTGGAGCTTTCTCGTATTTGGCAAACCACTTAAATTCTTCAAACTCAGCATCGGTAACGCCAGTTAACGTCTTGATATCCTTTTCGCTGGCTCCGGCGTTTATCATGCCGACCACGTCAATCTCCTTGGCAGTGATATACGGCGCCATAAATGCAGCATACTTTCCGTCGCTGATATCAGGCGGCTTCACCAGCCAGGCGTATTCCTTGTCGGATACTGTCTGGGGGTATTCCTTGCCCTTTGCCCCCATCCTGGCAAATTTAGGCTCACCTTCAAATCTGGGCATGGCTTCAAGCTCTGCTATGTGTATTTTATAGAATCTGTCGATATCTTCCCCGGGAAAGACTAGCTTCATGTCATCAAGCTTAAAGCCTATTTTGAAGGCTTTAGCTAAATTATAAGATGGCGAGTCGCCTTCCTTATCCGGAGGGACCACACAGCCTTTTTTCTTTAGCCTAGCCAGTATTTCCTCCCCCTTGGCCAGGGCAACTTCAAAGGCAGCCTCACCTTTATCAACCAGTATTTTGTGGAGAGATGGAAAGTCTTGCTTCAGCTCATTCAGCCATGCTTTATACTGACGCTCGACCTCTTTGTTATACCATTTAATGCCCCTCTTTCTGTAAAGTTGCCATAGCTTTGGGTCGGACTTCTTGAGCTCCGCTTCAAACACAGTCTGTCGCTTTTTGACTTCCCTGTTATATGCCTCAACACCCTTCTTTCTATAAAGCTTGAATAGCTCAGGGTCGTATTTCCTGAGCTCCGCTTCAAACTCTGCCTGCTGAGTTATTTCCAATGGGGTGATACCAGCTTTCTTTATAGCTCGAACATAAGCCTTGGCATGCTCGATGGTGTAGCCAGCCATCTTCTCGCTTCTAGTTCGGATGTCTCTCCCCCGCTCGGCAGCTCTGGCTATTCTTTCAGCCCTTACTGCAGAACCTATCTCACCAGCTACACGCACCATTTTGGCTTGCTGTTCAACTTCCTTGGCTCTTTGAGTAATCTCACTGGGAGTTGTTCCGGCTTCCTTCAAAACTTGGACATACCGTTGTGCTTGCTCAACAGTATAGCCAGCCATCCTTTCCCCTTCGGTCAGGGAGGCACCTTTAACTATCTGCTCGGCTCTCTCGGCACTACCAATATCGCCAGAGACACCGGTAGTGGGGGATGGTGGGGCTATCTCGGACGGGGTAGAACCCTCAGCAGGTACATATCCCAACTCCTCAAGTGCCACCTGCTCAGGAGTGGGTGCTGCACTAGGAGCTGGTGTTGGTGCAGGGGCAGGAGCAGAAGGAGTTGTTGGCGTCATACCAGCAGTTCCACCTTCGGCGGGGACTACCCCTGTAGATCCACTCTTTGTCGTATATGTCTTAGCCATTTATCCCCTCTTACCTTCCTTATTTATAGCTGCTTTTCTCAATAACCGCCATCTATGAAGCCCTCCCACGAGCATACAAAGCCCTATTATCACTATCACTACTGCCATATAACGGTTAAAGAATTCTTGCCCCCCGAGGTGATAAGAATACCCTGCTGCCGCGGATAATGCCCCAAGCCCTAATCCCGTAATCACGAAATCTCTCCTCTTCAACTTGACCATGGCTACTTTTTTACTCCTCACTCTCTTCCTCCACCCAGAATATGCATCTAAAAGCAAAACCTAAACATACCAGGCTATAACCTATCAGTATCATCCCTATGGTCAATCCCAGCTCGGTTGTATAGGCATCATACCAAGCCAGCCCGAGAATAAGGCTACCACCAGCCACCAGCATAAATAACAGGGAGCTTAACTTCCAGAACGCCAGGGCACTGAATAATGCTACCGGTATGATGGCTATTAGCAAGTTCATTTCACAAACTCCTGGCTGCTACCAAAGCTATCAATCCGGTAATGCGCATCTATCGCCAACAGGTAAATGTTTTCAGTATAGGTATCATCGGCATGGCTGGAATTGCGGAATAGGCGCCCCACCAATATGCTGCATATCTTTTTGCCCGAGCCATCTATCGTGGGGAAGCTGGCTACACGGTGATAGCCGGCATCGTTATTTGAGGGCTCAGTTAAAGCGTAGATGGTGGAACTGCCAGGAAACGCATCATCAAGATTTGTCCATGCGTACTCAAGTCCCCATTTTACCTTCTCCCCTACCGAATTGTCGCTATAAACAAAATGAACATGTGCTTCCAATCCGGTACCCTCTTTATAGGTATGGGGTAACTCCATCACAAAATAAACCTCTTCCTCGTTGTCAGCGAGAGCCTGGTCCTCAAATGCCAGCACTTGGGAGCAATTGAAGTTTGTCCACACCGGAGCTTTAGCATCCGGCACCCTTACCAGAGTAACCGGGACCTGCAGGTCTTCCCAGATGTTACCGGTTAGCACCCATGTCTCCACGTTAAGTTCATCGGTGGTCAGGCTGTCAAAGTGTCCCTCTGAGTAGGGGGATTCCGGGCTACCTATTATATAGGTACTGGCGCTGCCCGGGTAAATATTACTAGTAAAAAGGTCGTCTATCGGGTTCCCAGGTTCCCCGCAGCCACAAAACAGCAGGGATACCATGGCAAAGCACAGACCAAGCCCCATCTTTCCCATAGCAGACGCGCCAGGATGCGATTTTAGGCCTCTCTTCTTGTTACCGAATGGTTTTATACCTTTCATCTTAGCCTCAGTCTTTTGTCGGCTCAGATATTTCCTAAGAAATAATCCTGTTATTTAAATATAATATACAGCGGCAGCAAGTCATCATCTGGTAACTACTACCGCTGCTTCCTTTCTTGTTTTAATATTACCCTTTTTCAGGTCAAACTGGTCTATAGCATAATAGAATCCACCCTCGGACTTTGGTGCAGCTCTACCATAGCGGACATTCATCGTACGCAATTGTTTGCCCACTTCTCTTGTTTCAAGCCCCCGCTCTTTCACTTGAAGATACTCCCATAGCGCCTCACTATGTATTTCCTCAAATTCTTGATCATGTAGAGCCTTAATTTTCTCATAGAGCCACCCCCATTTGCTGCGTCCCTCGGTAATTTCAGGGGGCTCTTTCATCTCAAGGTTAACCGGTGAATCCCCTATTTGAGCTTTATACTTTTCACGCCGTGCCCGCTGGTAGGTGTCTATCAGACCCCATAACTGTTTTCCTCTCACGTGTACGGGGCCAATACGTCTGCCTGTATCCGCATATCTTTCCCCGTTAAATTTCCCGGTCATGGGGTAGATCCACCATTCAAAATCCATCCCCTGCGGCTGTTTTTTTGCCATCCCTTCAGGCGTCAGCGCTGTATCACGGACCTGTATGAAGATGTCGGTAAAATCCCGAATGCGGACGTCGACGAACATCTCATGGATACAATCATAAATCCACGCCGACCGGAGCTTCCGCAGTTCCTGCCCGATATCATCCGCGATAAGATTGATATTGGACATAGAACGCCTAGCATCAGCCAGCCAGATATTAATTTCGTGAGTGAAGAAAACTCCCCCCTGATACTCCGGATCAAAGCTCAAGAACTTATTCTTGTCCAGCGGATTCGACTCAAATATAGCCTGCCCGCCTTTTAATCCATATTGGGCAGCGGTAGCGTCATCAACGTCAATAACTGCCTTAACTTCCATATTGCTCCAGCACGGATCACCCTGGAGCATATAGTCCAGCAGTGAAATTAAGCCACCACCCAGGCTCTTACCGCCCCCCCTATCTCCAATGAACCCGATGATAATGTCCCGGTTAAGATGCTGGTGCCGGAACAGCGGCGGCAGTTCAAACTGTACAATGTCATTGAGAGATAGGGCTGCTTCGTCTTTCATTCTTCTGCCCCTTCTGGTAATTAGTGGTGAACGTGGTATGCGTTAATGTCTTCAGTACCTCATACAGCAGGTCATGGTTGTGACCAGACGACCGCGCTATAATCTGGTCAATAATAGGAGACGGATTCATTCCAAGCTCAAAGCATTCCTCCAGCGCGGCTACGGCATTATCTGCCTCATCGCTGCTACTAAACAATGCAATTTTCAGTTCCTGGCGGTAGTCCTCATCCTTCCCTATTGCTGTAATTACCCGGTGTAGCAGACTCTGATAGCCGGGACTGGAGAGGGTCAGTATGCCATCTTTACGCTTCAGATCTGTCAAGTTCAGCCGAGTACCCTTGAGGACCTGTTCTACCGCTTCTTCCTCTATGCTGTGTCCATCATCGTTACCATTCATGTCCTTAACCTCCTAATGCTATAATGACTATGAAACCTACGACGCACAATGCCGCCAAAATGCCGGGGCCGATGTATTTCCCAAGCGACTCCCGGTGGCGCATGTATTTCTTCTGAGCTGGCAAATCCAGATATCTCGCCATCCTGGCAGGGTCAGAATACTTGATATCAGGTAATATGAACGGTATTAGCTGTCCACTGGCAATATCAAACAGGTGCACGTAATACCACTTACCAGTATTCAAGCACTTCTGCGGTTGCCCCCTGGGATTCTCTTCCCATTCAAAGGCTATCTTCTCAGGGTAAATAATGTCAGAATGTTCATCTTTCTTAGCATAAATATTGAGGCTGTTTATCGGGCCTGCCTTACCCTTGACCTTCTCCCCGGGGATTACTACCACTCGATCATCTCCCCCTCTTATATCCCCCTTGAGCTGCCGGTACATCAAGTATCCGCCACCACCCCATACAGCTATAGTCGCGAGAGCCAGCAGCGAGTTACGCTGGTCTGCCATCCAGAGATAGCCTACTCCTACACCAGCTAGCAACAATAGTATTCCTAAGCTCATCCACAGCCAGTATTGCTTTGGTTTGCCAAGGAAACTGAAATCGGTTTGCGCTGCCGCATAAGCCGACGGCTTTGCCACAGGGGTCGGCTTATCTGCTATGGTTGTCCGCTTCCTTACGTCTGGCTTTCTCATTTAACCCCCTCCACCGCGAGACGCCGCAACCATTATGCCTATGATAAGTACCTCAAATATAAGAGTAGCCCCTATAAATAAAACAATCTTATCAAAGATTGAGCTTTTTCCACGATTACTGATCATCTTCAGCCGCCGAGCATTACCTACCTCTACCAGCCACGGCTGAGCGGATTTAATTTGTCCTTTCCCGTTTCCCTTACTATCCTGGGCAACCGCTTCGTCCGGTTTCTCCTTTTCCCCCACCAAGTTGTAAGGGTCCAGAATGATATCACGGTCATAGCTGAGAGTTACCATATCCGCACCTATATTAGAATAGCCGCCAAATGGGAATTGGTTCTTGAAGAAGTGTTTCCAGCCTTTAACTATGTCCCCATCCTTCTTCACCACTAGGAATGTATCCTCTATTTCAAGTCTACGGAAGACGAAGCTCCCGTCATCCCTGAAGAAAAGCTGAGTCCGTTTTTCTTTTTCTACTCCCCCGAATAATCCAAGTAATCCCATAATTACCTCTTTTCACTACCGCACCGAGAGGGGGCTGGCCTTAACCCACCCCCTCTCAGTCGGAGGCAGTTATCACACGCCAGCCGATTTCTTCATGCCCTTGATCCCGAAGAAACCCGCGACTATGCCACCGGTTAAAAACGCGGTTATAACAATCAACGGGGTCACGCGCAGTATCGGCGTCAGCCCGGTATAAGTACCGGCGACGATTGACGCATCAAGCGCAGTAGATACGCCGTCAAGAACCACCGGGTAGATGATCAGGGCTACCGCGATAAAGATAAGACCAATGCCCAGCACCATCAGGCTTCCCGGGTTTATTGAACCACCACCGCCACCTTCACCCTTTACCATCTTGATGCCCATGAAGCCAGTGATAGCTCCCGCCGTGACAAACCCCAGCAGAGTAACCAAAGGCACGATGCCAACTATGTTGGATAACCCGGTAAAGTCAGCAATAGTGTAGGCGTTACCGGAGACATTGGCTGACCATGCCAGAATTGAATCCGTGGCATCCATGATAATTGGGTAAATTATGAACCCCACCGCCAGAAAGATCATACCAATACCCATCATCATGAGACCTGCAATCTCGATGGCACCTCTCTCGTCATTGCGCAGCGCCTGTCCCTTTGCCATCAGCCTTTTCCCTAGTTTGTTCACTTGGCCACCTCCTTTTTTTAGATTAGTATATTGCCCAAGCCTTCAGCACCCCGGGCAAAGGAGCGCCATCAGGCCTTATACCCTCTTTCTGAATATCACTATTAGTGATACCACAGGAAACGCTACCAGTATCAAAATCCATATAGTCGGCAACAGATCCATAATTATGCTAACTGCTGCGTGTGCGCTCAATGCATCGATATCATAGGTGGCTGTGAGCTCCCGAGAGGAAGCGGCAGTAAGCCCTGATATGTCTAGAACATAAGTGGTGGGAGTATAATTGTCAGAAATGGGCGTATCTGTGGCTAAATCAGACCGCAAGGAGATTGTACCTGTGTCGTCGTCGTAGATGGGTTTGAGTAAAACTACGGCGGTGGTGGTTTCACCGCCGCCAGTGGTTACTGCGAAAACGTCATCGCGAGGCTCTGTGCGAAAATCATATATAGCCTGCGATACTGGTATCATCCAGAGTATCGCTACCACCACCAGAATCAAAAAACCTTGAAATATCCTCATTTTCTCTCAATAAGAAAGGCGGCTGGGATTATCCCAACCGCCTCCTGAGTGATTCTCTTAGGCGCTTGTAATAATTATGTTAAGACATTATACCACCGAATACCACCGATTGTCAAGTCCTTGCTTGCTACCTCCTCTCCAAATGAGTTACACTATCCCCGCTTTGCATAAAGGGAAAGGGGTAATAACATTGGACACTTTACAGGCAGTTGGCTTATTCATCGCCTCCCGTCGTTCCAGAGGGCTCTCCCCCCATACTATCAGATGGTATCAGGGTATATTAGTAAGGTTTGAGAAAAGGTTCCCTGTTCTTCCCGATTCGCCGGAAAATATTGAACTATTCCTGAGTGAGTGCCAGGCTGGAGATGAGCGGCGGCATGGTTACTACCGCACTCTCAAATGCTTTTACCGTTTCCTCCACAGGCGAGAAAACCTGGACAACCCCGTAGAGAAAGTTGAAGCACCAAAAAGGAGCCGTAAGCTCCCGCACTGGTTGACGCACAATGACCTTTATAAACTTCTCTCGTACCCACATCCACCGGAGATTAGAGCAGCATTGATATTCTTAATTGACACCGGAGCCAGAATCGGAGAACTGCATAATTTAAACGCCAACAATATCAGGGAAACGCCTTGGGGCTGCCTTGCTATACTTAATGGTAAAACAGGCGTGAGGATAGTCCCAATGTGTCATGAAACGCGCAAAGCCCTGCAAAGTACACTGCCCTTCGCCTATTCCCAACATCGCCTGCGGGTGAAAATAGCCCAGGCTTTCAAAAAGGCAGGGGTCAAGGGAAGTGCTATTAGCCTGCGACATACCTTCGGAACATTGTGGGAAGGTGATGAGTTGGTCCTGCAACAAATTATGGGGCATGCCAATCTTTCAACAACTAAGTTGTACCGGCATCTGAGGACACATATAATAGCTTCACAACATCACCAGTATTCGCCACTCCAAAGGGTATTATACAGCACACTGGAAATGAGTATGGTATAATAATCTAACTCGTCGGCCTCTATCTGCCGAGGTAGCTCAGTTGGTAGAGCAGCGGACTGAAAATCCGCACCCGGCAAAGGGGGCTGGCAATGAACAGGATAATGGTTAATATTGCAAAGGTGGATACAACTGAATTGGCTAAGGAAACCGGGCTACCTGCTAAAGAGGTTGAGAAGGTGGTGAGACAAATTATTACTGACAAAAATAACAATAAGAGACAACCGCGGCCCCCTGCTCCGAAAGGTGGTATTACCCTGAGAGGAGCAGAACGCAAATATCATATATCTCATAAAACTATCTCTAGGTGGGCTAGACAAGGGCACATACCCATTCTATTAAGAACCTTGAATGAATTATATGTTGATGAAAAGCAATTGACTTTGCTAATCTCTCAGTATAAAAATAATCCCGGCCAAGGGAAGCGAACGATACTAGCTTGTTGCGAAATGGTCTAAAAAATATATGCGAGTCTCCAACCAAGGCTAATTCTACATAGCTCTATCCGTATTGTCAAAATCGTCTATCTTGAGCCACGGTATCTTCATAATCTCAAGGTATAGCCCATATCTCAATTGTTTCAATTTTTTATCGATTTATATATATTTTTGCCTTGAGCTTGTAAAATTGGACACTTGAGGCTTGACATTTTTTATCGAGTGTGGTATATTGTAGGGAAATACTACAAGGTTCAAGGAGGTTACTAATGGCAACGAGAGAGGTTAAAAAGAGGAGGAAGCGATTAGCTCCATATGTGCCAGCAAGCGCATTAAGCCAATTCTTCGACCATATCAGGTATGTGAAAACGCCTGACGTGGTAACCAGCGGACTGTTGCAGGATTACAATATTCCTAAAGGACATGCTTTCGCTTTGCTTAGCGCTCTTAAATTCTTAGGCATAACAGAAGATGATGGAACTCCAACGCCAGCCTATAAGGCACTTCAGACATCAGGCGAAGAATTTAGGGCAAACTTAGAAGAGGTTGTAAGTAGGTCTTACAGTGACTTATTTTCCGTAGCTGACCCCTCAAGGAATGGTCGTGAGCATATTAAGAACTTCTTCGCTCGCAATTACTCACCAGCTACGGCGGAGCGAGCTACTGCCTTATTTCTTGACTTGTGTGGCGAAGCTGGCATCCCAGCCTTGGAAGAAAAGTCGTCGGCAGTTACTAAAGCAAAACCGACTCCTAGCAAGCAAAGAACGAGAACCACAACCACTACACAGGTAAGCGAAGAGGAATCTAAAGAGGGAAGAAGAGAACCTGAGGCACCTCTATCCGATGATGAACTTAGGAGAATCTATCTCAGGAAGCTGATGGAGCAAATATCACCACCGGATACAGCTGGGAAAGATGCTGAAGCCATTAAAGCTGAAGCAGAACTTAGAAGGGCTGAACTAGACCGTATCGAGAAATTGATAGGACTTACTAATAGCAAGGAAGAGAAGAAAGAAGAAAGCGCTGAAGGGGACATACCCCTCTAGCGCTTTTTCTCTTGCCCCTGTAGACCAATCGGCAGAGTCAGCAGTCTACCACACTGCCTAAGTGGGAGTTCGAGTCTCCCCAGGGGCACCGAAAATTTATAACGCTCCCAGCCCTCCGGTAAGAGCAACTGGGAAGCGAGTTAGGAGAGAACTGTGACGAACCCCCTAACCATTTATAAGTGTGACACAGAAGAAGCAAAATGTCAAGAGGGCATCCCTATCATAAGACAGCTGGAATCCCTATTCAAGATGATTCCAGAAGAAGAGTTGCTCAAAGCACTCAAGGTCTATTATGCTGGCAGGCGTGGTTACACATATAAGGTGCTGTGGCGAACCTATGTAGTAATGGTAGTGTTGAACCTCCCGTCCTTTGCTTCCTTGATTCGGGCTTTAGAGAACAACCCTTATGTGGCACAAGCCTGTGGGATAACCAGTTCTGACGCTATCCCATCCAAGTTTGCTTATTCCCGTTTCGTTCATAAGCTTCAGACACGGAAGAATGTTGCTCTTGTAAAAGACATAATGAGAACTCTGACCCGCAGGTGTTACGAGACTTTTCCCAATTTCGGCAAAAGCGTAGCTATTGACACTACTGATTTAAAAGCGTGGTCAAATGGACGAAAAAAGCATACATCTGACCCTGACGCTGGTTGGGTTATAAAGGCTGATACGGCTGGCAAGCCTAAGTTTGTATGGGGATACAAGATGCATATAATGGTCGATACGACGCATGAAATTCCCATAACTGCAAACATTACCAAGGGGAACATACACGATATTCGTGGGGCTACCCCTTTGCTTTCACAAGCTCGATACATTACAAGTAAATTCTATCCTGAGTATGTTATTTGTGACGCTGCATATAGCAGTTATAAACTCCGCAGGGTAATCAAGAGACAGTGGAAGGCACAACCAGTAATAAGAGCACCTAAACATCACAGGAAGTGGATAGACGAAGAAACCCCGGAGTGGCAAATAATTTTCAATCGCCGAACGGCTGTGGAAAGAGTTATTGGCAGGATGAAAACACATAGAAGTCTTAACAATCTTACTGTCAGGCGTCGCCGAAAGGTAATTGTTCGTAGTCTAGTCCCAGTGATTGTGACGCAAGCTATGGCTTTGGCTTTCCCTGATACACCGAGGAATTGTATTTATTCATTGTAGTGTATCGGCATAAAAAATCGCAGAGAAGTCAAAACATTGACAAAAGGGAAAAGGTAGTATATATTTAAGATAGCTTAATATGAATAAAGCCGCTTTGGCAGAGCGGCTCTTAGGTTACACCAAGGTGTATTGTGCTTATGTCTTAATAATAAGATACACCCTTGGTGGTTTTTTGTCAAGTCCCCCACCATTCAAGGGTGGGGGAGGCAATAAAATGGTAGTAGCACCACTGAAGAACCATGATATTACGCTCCTAGTTATTGCTGCGGCGGGTGATACTGGCTTGACTCCAATTCAACTCATGAAAAGCGTGTTCCTGATAAGTCGGTCTGGACTTCCTGACTTGCCACCTCATTTCTACTCCTTCTTACCTTATAACTACGGACCATTTGACCCAAATGTATACCGAGACGCAGAGGCATTGGAGAGCGAGGGGATGGTAGCTGAAGTCCAAGACGCTGGTCGCAGTTGGTCAAAATATATCATTACGCCAGCAGGACTTAAGCATGCTGAGGAGCTTCGGACCCAAGTCAGCCCCCAGTTTTCCGCCTATGTAAACGAGGTCGTTACCTGGGTCAAATCCCTTACATTCAGTGGATTGTTGCGAGCGATTTATGCCAAATACCCAGAAATGCGTGAGAATAGCGTCTTTCAACAGATTTAATGACTCTCATAATTGGTATCAAATGCTCAGGCGGTCTTGTACTCGGAGCTGACAGTGCAGCGACTATGTCAACTGCCACTGGACTCGAGACCATTGTCCAACCAATGCCAAAGCTTGAAGTAGTAAAGGATAAAATCATAGTAGGTGTGTCCGGTCCAGTTGGTTTGGGCCAGCTATATACTGACAGGGTAGACAAAGTCTGTGATGATATAGGTAATAGGGATGCTCCAGAAGTTTGCAGAAAGCTACGCAATGAATTTATCCAAGATGCACAAATCGCATTTCAGATGGCTTCATTAGCTCTCAATGTGCTAGGGCCTCAAGCTCGAGTTAGCGTTACATCTTCAACATTAGTCGCTTTGGCAGCAAAAAATAATGAACTACAGCTAATTGAATTTGATAGCCAATGCAATCCTGAAATAATAAGCCCAGATATAGCTTTTTCGAGCATTGGAATTGGGAAGAGTATTGCTGACCCATTCCTAGCGCTCATAAAACACCTATTCTGGAAAGAGCACCATTTGCCATCAATGTCCGATGGCAACTTTGCTGTAGTATGGACTTTGCAGCACGCAATAAACACAGCTCCAAGCGGTATTCGTGGCCCTATACAAATGGCTGTGTTGACAATTGAGGGTAAGCAACCAAAAGCTAGGAAACTAACTCGTGAGGAGGTTGTAGAGCACGAAGAGAATGCCAGTCACGCAGAAGATTATTTTCGGAAATATAAAGAAGAACATAAACCTTCCGCTGAAGAACCAGAACCGCCACAACCCCCGAAGCAATAAAGTATATTTGGCTTTTATGTTTCTATTTTAGACCATTTCGCAACAAGCTAGATACATTTAGAGCGCAAAAGAAGGCAATAAGATGCGATGGTTTAAAAGACATCTTAACTGGACGTTGTTAGTAATACTTTTTATTAGTATTATGCTTTATGCAGTCGCTGACTTGGTTTCCTGGTACATACTTCTGCGTATTATTGCCCTCGTATTTATGTTACCGGGTCAAATATGGTACCTGATTAATAAAGATAGGAGTTTTGGCTGGTTACTGCTTAATCTTATAGGTGGTGTGGCATATGCGGGTGGCTCTCATGCAGGTGTAGAGTATAGTATATTTTTAGCAGGGTTGATTATGCTACTCTTGAAAAACAAAAGGCAAGAATTCTATGAGTCATCAGATAATAACCGGAGCAGGAGAAAGATGATAAATAAGCAGGGAATTAACCTTTATAAACAAAGAAAATAATAGATGCCCCGTTTATAAATAACTGTAAGCGGGGCACAAAGGGTTTAAGCCCCATTTAACCTATTTGCAAAGTGGGGCAAGTTAATATACACTACCCCTATCAGATAACTTCTGGTGGGGGTTTTTAATTGAGCTTCAAGCAATCCAGTGAGAAGAACCAAGGTACTTCCATCGTAAAAGAACACTGCCCTTCCACGCGAAAGGAAGGGGCACTTTTCCAGGGCGGGCACCGGGGACAGTGCTCGTCTCCTCCTCTTGTAAGTCGCCGTCTTGATACTGATACCTCCACCAACCCCCACCAAGACGGCGACTTCTTGTATCCACTCAATACTGTGGAGGTTTGAAATGGGATATGAACCAAGGCCAGAAAGTAAAAATATACTGAGCCAAGCATGGCGATGGGTCCAAAGCGTCCCTTATTCTGTAACAGCCAGGTGGGTCTTTTATCGCCTATTACAAGATGGCGTCTATTCAGGGAAGAAAGGTTATAAACACCTGCTCTCTCTGCTGTCTAAAGCAAGGAAGGAATTTTATGAGGAATGGCGCCCCTGGACCCTCGCTGATGATACAAGGGCTCCCCTTTTAATGCAGCGGGAAGGCTATTATAGAATTCATATCCGCGGTGATGGCTTTGATAGTGAGCAGGAGTGGCGCGATACTTTGAAGAAGGAACTAAATTGCCCTCTAGACCGGTGGGCAGAGCAGCCAGTCTATGTAGAGATATGGTTTGAAGCGGCTGCTATGCAGGCACAATTTGAGTATTATGCTGATGAGAATATCCCTCTTTTAGCCTTTCACGGTGATGTATCCATCCCGGAGAAATGGAGAGCAGCAGCGCGCATTGCCCAACAATGGCTAAAGCACCATAAGCCGATTCGTATATTCTATTACGGAGACCTTGATGAGAAAGGTTTAATTATTCCTAAGTCGGCGTGGGGGGATATTGGCCTATGGGCTGTTAGCCTAATTCATGCCTATGGTGAAGAGGATTTTGATATCAGGGAGAATTTACAGTTTCAACGCCTTGGCATCAACCAAGGGCAGGAAATTGAATTTAACATTCCTGAAAACCCTGAGCGGCTGGGGACATACCAGTGGGAGGCCTTGGGTGATGAGGAAGCTGCTCAACTCATAAAGGAACCACAGGAACAACTAGATATTGTCGCTTTTGGCAAAGTCGCAGAACTAGAAAGAGAAATAGAAAGCCGCCTATGGGGTGCAAAGTAAATCAATTACTGCCGGGGTTGGAGGGGCACTAACGGCTTGTCGCGCGGTTAGCCACCCGCAATCCTACCAGCCCCGGAAAGGAGGGTAAATGAGGTGGAAATACAATGGGGTGAGTTTTATCTCAGGGCTGAGGGATCTACAGCGGTTTTATTGGCGCTGGCGCCTGTCGCACTTGCCCTTTCAATCCCAAAAGTTGTCAACGGGATAAAAACAATAGTGTATCTGATGAAAAGAGGCGCCAAGCGCAAGCTCACGCTTCAGGAGCAGATAGACCACAAGTATAAGGAGGAAAGATGAAAGTCGAAACGACTCGCCTCCATTCCATCGACCCAAGCGGTGACATAGTTAGAATTAAAGACTACGACCTCAGAGAGGTTTTCTTTCACCGCATCCAAATTCCCGAATTAATTAAACTGCTAAAGGAGCAGCGCACACGACCCAAGGGGGAAGGTAATCCCCGGAAAGGAGGCAAGGCAGAGAGATGAAGGTTCCTGTCTATTCATTAAATCCAAGAGTTCAGGCTCCCTCGTCACACTATGGTTTTAAGCCTTTCTCCCAACAAGAAAGGACTCAGGTTCGCCTCGTGGAGTCGGATGGCAGGTATCAATCAAGGCAAAGTTTACTAAGTTGGGGCATGCGGAATAATTTCAACAAGTTTATTATAGGGCAATGGCTGGCTACTTATCTTAAAACCTTATCCGTTGAAAGAGTGTTATCGCTTGGATGTGGGGAGTGCTACCACGAATTTGCCATCAAGCTCAGTGAGCCTGAGATTAAAATCACAACCACAGATTTTGAACCATTCGTGATGGAAAAGGTTTCTGCGTTTTTGCCAGAGATTGACGATGTAGAAGTATTTGATATTAAGCAAGACGACTTCACCAGATTTCAGGGCAAATATGATGCAATTCTGCTACTGCATGTTGAGGCCTCCTTTTCTGATGATGAAATAGTAAGTTTTTTTAAAAAAATCCCAGGAACCGGCGCTCGTCACATGCTAATGTTCAGCGGTGCTTACATCCCCCCTTTCCAAGTATTGAAGTATTGGTTTAGCTGGTTGAAATGGTCTCTGTTAAGGTGGAAAACAAGGCCGCCATTAGGCAGGCAGCATGGATGGGCTAGGTCAAGAGGTGAATTCCTGAAACTAATGGAGGCGGCAGGGACACTAAAATTAAGCAAACTAATTACAGAAAGACCGCATAGTAAATCCTATCCACTATTTCATATAGAGATAAAGGAGGGGAGGAATGGTTGAACTAACCGAGCAGGACTTTGCTGCCATTGCTAGAAACAGATGGCTCACCACCAAACTTATGTTGAAATATGTGGGCGCTCTAATAGGAGCGATACTCATACCGGTTGGATTAGAATGCCTACTTGAGAATCTGGGCGCAGTAACTTTATGGCCCGTCTACCTGATTCCAATCCCTTTTATAGTATGGGGTGTCTGGACTTACCGGAAAGGCCTCAAATTCGAAAAGCAGTTCATAGAGGAGTGTAAGCGAGATGGATTGGCATGGCTTAACAGGTGACTATCATGTTATCTCCTGGCCCTGGGCATTGCTGTCGTTACTGGGAAGAATGGGGGAGGCAATCTGGAGAGCTTTACGCCTGATGCAGTACTACTTAAACCCTAAATGGCGGCAGCACCACTGGAAAGCCAACTTTCTATCCCATCCACGACGGCGTGGCTCGCAGTTCTTAGATGAAGCCGCTGCGGCCGTTACGGAGATAGAGGAGAAATGAACAGTAATCTAATACCGTGGAGGTTTCTAGAATGAAAATGTCTGAGTTCTTAGCCCTATCAGATGAAAAAAAGGTAGAAGCTATGCCTGACGATGTGCCTTTTCATTTCATCACAGAGGACAAGGGGACTTGTTCAATTTGTGGCGGCGAAGCTGATGCAGGGGATTTCTGTTTTGGGTGTCACCAGTTGGTCTGTCTCAAATGTATAGATGGTCCTGAACATTATAAAAGGTGTCAAGCGCAACAGTAGAATCATACTGTGGAGAGGAGGATCCTCATGAGTGATATATTTTCTGAAGACATACCAAGGCTGCTAAAAGAGCACCTCGAGCACCTTCAAAATTCTGCCATTTCTCTCGAGGTAATTCAGGAGCGGGGTTACAAGTCAGCCCTTGGTAAAAAGCCGCTCAAGGAAGCTGGCTTCAGTAATGCTCAGCAAAGGGCTCCAGGCATCTTAATCCCTCTCCACGGCGTGGAGGGCAAGGTAATCGGCCACCAGTACCGTCCTGATAACCCTCGAGAGGACGCCAAGCGGAAAAGGCCTGTCAAGTATGAAAACCCGACCGGCTCTTCGGTACGGGTCGACGTTCCTCCTCGCTGCCAGGCTAATCTCGGTAACCCTGCTGTTCCCCTCTGGATTACCGAGGGAGTAAAGAAAGCGGATGCCCTGGCCAGCGCCAGCGCCTGTGCCATAGGGTTGACCGGTGTGTGGGGCTTCAAGGGCAAGAACCTGCTCGGGGGGACCACCATATTGGCTGATTTTGACTACATCGCTTTAAAGGAGCGGCTGGTCTACATCATATTTGACTCAGACAGCACTTCCAACCCCCAGGTAGCCATGGCCTTAAGGCGCCTTGCCGAGCATTTAAAGCGCAAGGGGGCGGGGGTTCGAATCCTCGACATTCCCTCGGCTGACCCGGATAAGAAGGTCGGAGCCGACGATTACCTTGCCCAGGGACACTCCCTGGACGATATGGCGAAACTCGAGGTTACCGAGGAAGCGATAGAGGCTACCTTGAGAGAAAGGTCCGGTGAGGTCTACTGCGTCGACTCTGGAAGAATCTGTTGGGTAAAGCAGACACAGACCGGACCGGTAACGATGCCTTTGTGTAACTTCACCGCCAGGGTAATTGAGGACATACTGAGGGATGACGGGCATGAAACATCGCGCGTGTTCAAGATGATAGGCACCCTCGGTTCTGGCCAGGGGCTGCCGATTATAGATGTGACATCGTCAGGCTTCAATTCCCTCAACTGGGTAACCAGCGAATGGGGGATGAAGGCTATCATTGCCGCCGGGCAGACTTATAAAGACCGGCTTCGCGAGGCTATTCAGTTGCAGTCTCAGAGCGCCGAGCAAAGAACCATATATACTCACACCGGCTGGCGGGAAGTAAACGGGGAGATGACCTTCCTGACCGCCAGCGGTGCCCTAGGTATCCCTGAGGTGGATGTAGAACTGGAAGGTCCCTTGCAGAGATACAGCCTTCCTGAACATAATGATGACCCTAGCGATGCCATCCGTGCCAGCCTCGACTTTCTGGAGATCGGAGAGCCTGAGGTGCTATCCCCTTTATGGTCCGCCATATATCTAGCACCGCTGTCTGATATTTTATCCCCGGCTTTGACTCTATGGCTGGTCGGTCCGTCAGGCACGTTTAAGTCCACCCTGGCTGCCCTAGCCTTATGCCACTTCGGGCAATTCACCATCCGGACTCTTCCTGCATCCTGGCGTGATACGGCTAATTACCTGGAAAAGCAGCTGGCCCTAGGCAAGGATATCCCGCTGGTAATTGATGATTGGGCGCCGGCCCAGGATATGGGTAAAGCCCGGGAATATGAGACCAAGGCGGAGCAGGTAGCCCGGGCTCAGGGCAACCGACTGGGCCGGGGGCGACTCCGCTCCGATACTTCCAGCCGCGCTTCATACGTGCCGCGCGGTATGCTTATCTCCACTGGTGAGCAGCTGCCCAGTGGACAAAGCCATTCAGCCAGGCTCTTCTCGGTGGAAATCGAGCCGGGAAGTATCGATAAAAAGAAACTCACTGCTGCTCAAAAGATATCATCCATATATCCCGTGGCCATGACCCACTATATCCTCTGGCTGAAGGAGCTCTGGCCCGTCCTCAAGGAAAATCTAAATAGTGACTGGGAGAAATGGCGAGACCAGGCCCGTGAGCAAGCCTGGGAAAAGGACACCCACCCGCGGTTACCTGAGGCAGTAGCCTGGCTCTATGCTGGGCTTAATCTTGCCGTGACCTTTGCCGAGGAAACGGGTGTGATAAGCTCTGAAAAGGCAGATGAGCACCGTAAACAAGGTTGGGGTATTTTCCTCAAGCTGGCAGCTGCCCAGGGTGGCAGGGTGGAGGAGGAGCGCCCAGGTAAGCGGTTCCTCGAAGCGCTGATAGCCCTTATCGACCAGGGACGCGTAGTTTTATGGCGTAAAGACGAAGAGGAGCCCAAGAGAGCGGTCCCGGGGGAGACCATGGTGGGGTGGAAGGATGATGATTATTTGCTTCTTAACCAATCGGCGGCCTATGCTGCCGTCCACGAGTTTTGTCAACGGGCCGGAGAGCCTTTTACCTTCAAACAGAGCGCGGTATGGAAGGATTTAAAACGCCTCGGGCACATTGTCTGCCAGAACGGACGGCACACTGATGTCATCTGGGTCTATAACCAAGCCAAGCGCGTTATCAGGCTCAAGATTTCTTCATTGCATGCTATTCAATAAAAATATATGGGGGGGGGTATATAAATAATTGGTAAGAGTGGTAAGAATGGTAAGGATTAGCTTCAAGCCGAAGCTAACGATTTTCGGGAAAAAGTGGTAAGGAAAATGGTAAGGGTGGTAAGAAAGTGGTAAGGAAGTGGTAAGGATTTTGAGACTGGTTTATGTAAAATGGTAAGGAAGTGGTAAGGATTTTTGAGACTGGTTTGTGTAAGCTTAGCTTTGAGAGAGAAAGAACCTTACCGATATTACCAGAAATAAAGTAGACCCTACCAAATAAATTTTAAGGATAGAGAAATGCAAAAGGTTGCAGGAACTAAAAGGGTACCGTGGTCCCGGTCAGCACCAGAATTAAAACTAAAGGAAATTAAGCAGTCGGCAGAGGAGGTCGCCCAGGACACCTTTAGGCAACTGTCGACGCAGGGGTGGTGCCTGTGGCGGTGCAAGTTGCTGAACGGAGAAGTTATTGTGGTGGTCAGAGATGAGCTGGTCGAGGGGATCCCTGCAGGATATCCGGTATATACCTCGGGGGAGCTACTTGAACTACTAGACGTAGATGATTCTATGGTCAGGCTGATTCATGAAGCTAAAAAGAAAGGTGGGGCCAGTATCGCCGGTTAGAAAGAGGATTGCGAATGAGTCACTCAGAAAACAAGGTTTTTTATGCTATGCCCAAAGGCTGGTGCTACCACACCAAGAGGAGCTGCCCGATGTTGGCTTATGGGCAGTTCCGGCTCCACGGTTACCGGGAGATAACTTTGGAGGAAGCGGAGAGAAGAGGCCTGCATCCGTGCCGCTGCGTATATGATGAGAACTATGGAGGGTCGGACAAGTGAAGATCCCCAAGGATGGGCAAACCGTAATCATCATAGTGCTGCTGTTGGCAGTGCTGATTCTCTCTCTTCAGTTGATTTCTGTTAAAAGGGCTACCCATAGGGAGAGGGACTTGGAAAGAGAACTGGAGAGCGCACAGTTAGAGATTGCCTCTTTTGACCAGCGGACGGAAGAACTTCGAGTCGGTTTGATTAAGGCCGAGGAATATATTGACGAGAAAAAGTGGGGCACCTGGGCCGCAGAGATGCCGGAGGAGTTCCCGTCAGTGGGTGCCTTTAAGGATTGGGTTGACCAGCAGAATTTGGCAGCGGCTGATATGGGGAGCTGGGAGACGGCAAGGCAGTTGCAGCGGCAGGCATTCCAAGACGGCCACCTGATCCAGTACCAGCTTGTCACCAATATCATCTCAGGAGAAACTGAGTGGTGGGTAGTGGCGCCGGTAGGTGATGAGATATGGCTGATTACTCCGGTGGAGCCAACCGGAGATGGAGGGCTGAGGTTTTACCCATCGGATTTGTGGGAATATAAGAAAATTGCGATTGTCAAAGAGGGAGCAGAATGAACAGAACCAAAATAGAGTGGGTTAAAAATCCTGATGGCACACAAGGATATACCTGGAACCCGATAACTGGCTGTCTCAACGGCTGTCCCTACTGCTATGCTAGAAAGCTGGCTAATGGGCGGTTGAGGCAGAGGTATTTAGATAACCATAATGTCATACCTGATTATGATGCCCTCATTTCAGCTCTTGAGGATATAGAAGACCCCTTCTATCCCCGCTTTTGGGCTGAGAGGTTGAGAGACCCTGTTCAAGATATAAGCTATGCACAATCTAGGCGTTTTGGAGCGCAAGCTAAGGTTAAGGGTATATTCGTTGTAGATATGGGTGAACTCTTTGGAGACTGGATACCGAGGGAGTGGCAAGATAAAATCTTTGAAACGATAAAGGATTGCCCCCAGCACCGCTTCTATCTCCTCACAAAGCAGCCACAGAACCTAATCAAGTGGTCTCCCTTCCCGGAGAACTGCTGGGTGGGGGTAACGGCTACAGACCAAAAGATGTTTTACGAAGCCACCAAATATCTAGCACAAATTGAAGCCACTATAAAATATATCTCAGTTGAACCAATGTTCGGTCGCATATTCTTCCCGGCTTGGATAGGTGAAGTCTTAAACTGGCTTATTATAGGAGTACAGACCAAACCTTACAAACCACCCCAAATAGACGAAGTGGAAGGAGCTGTCAATGCCTGTGATAAGGCTGGGATACCCGTGTTTCTGAAGGATAACCTAAAACCGCTGGCTAGGGATTCATTTGGCGGTATTGAATTCCCATTAAGGCAAGAGCTACCAAGATTAAAGGAGAGAATGGAGCAAGAGGCTCAGGAGGAACATCATCAATCTGGCTTTGGGCGTCTCAAGACGAAGTGGAAATGTTAAGGAAGCCTACCACAAGAAATATGAAAAGCATATGCTCTCAAGTGAGGAGTAAGTTATGAAAGAAACGGGAATTATAATGTCGGGCAATCACCCAAGATTGATACTTGACGGCACTAAGACTATGACTAGGCGGGTGATTACACCTAGCACCTCTGAAGTAGGGGAGGGTAAGGTTGATTGGTCTAAATTCTGCTGGGATGGTAGCCAGATATACCGAGATACTTGTATTCACGGACACACAGAAGAACATAAAGCACCATTGCCATTTGTAGATGGTAGAGCGAGTGAACATTACCCCTATGAGCATCAATACCTTCACGTTCCCTATAATTGGCGTGAGGATATGACTATATATCGTATCTATCCGCGTTGGGAGGTTGGGGATAGGCTCTGGGTGAGGGAGACATTTTGCCAAGTATGTTACAAGAATGACGACTTTGAAGATGTCTGTTACAAAGAGGATTTAGAAAAGGAAGGGCATACTGATTGTCCCGGGCTTAAATATACACCTAGTCTCTTTATGCCCCGCTGGGCTTCACGGGTAACCCTTGAGATTACTGAGGTCAGGGTTGAGAGGTTGCAGGAGATAACAGCCGATGATGTGATTTTAGAAGGTATTGACCGAGTAGGTAGTAGTTTGGTTATTTCACCAGATAATCCTAGCGGTTCATACTTAATAGGTGCTTATAGAGATTTATGGGACTCCCTCAATGCCAAGCGTGGCTATGGCTGGGAGAGTAACCCTTGGGTGTGGGTAATTAAATTTGGAACCATAGGAGTAAGGCTGAAATGAAAGCAGCAGTATACGCCCGGGTGTCAACTTATGATAAAGGGCAGGAACCGCTGACCCAACTCCTGCCGCTACGCGAGTACTGCGACCGGGCCGGGTGGGACTATGAAGAGTTCGTTGATTACCAGTCCGGGGTAGACGGCAAGCGGCCGGAGTTTAACCAGATGTTACTCCGGATAAAGCGACGGGAGTTTGATGTCCTAGTTGTCTGGAAACTGGACCGGTTAGCCAGGAGTCTTCACCATCTCATCGATGTCCTGCATGGTGAATTGAAACCGCGCAATATCCAGTTCATCAGTATTACCGAGGCCATCGACACCACCACCCCGGCCGGAGAGCTGGTCTTCAATATTTTGGGTGCCATGGCGCAATTCGAACATGACCTTATCGCGGAAAGGGTAAAGGCTGGCATGGACAGAGCCAGGAAACAGGGTAATAGGATTGGTCGGCCGAAACGAAAGATTAATTATAAACGCCTTTTGGTCGCTTACCGCAATACAGGGAGCGTTAGGGCAGCGGCCCGTCAGGTTGGGATTAACCCTGGCATTGCCTGGAACCGGTTAAATGAGCATGGGGATTTGAGGAAACAGGGAGATTAGGTATTCCTAGAAGAAAGATGGAGAGTTAAGGTGAGGATATATATAGCATCAAGTTGGAAGAACCAAAAACTAGTTTTAGCTTTAGCTGAAAAGCTAGAGAGTGAAGGCTTTGAGGTGGATGCCTTCTGCCGGGCTACAGATAAAAGGTATTCATTTCATTGGTCTGAGTTTGTTGATGATGAAATTGAACTCCTGAAGTATGATGCTTTTAGCTTTATAAATGACCCGAAAGTGCAAAGAGCCTTTCGGGAAGATAAGAAGTGGCTTGATTGGGCAGATACAGTAGTGATGCTTTTGCCTTGTGGTAAAAGCTCACATCTTGAAGCTGGATATGCCAAAGGCTGTGGGAAATATTTATATATCTACGGTTATTTCCCCAAAGGTGAGTTTGATGTAATGTACGGCTTTGCCGATGGTTTATTCAGAGATAGCCAATATGAAGATTTAGTAGCTGAATTAAAGCGAGTAGCTTTAACCAAGTATTCCAATCTTAGGATATGATGTTGAAAAGGGTATGAGAAATCATGAAGCTGGAAATAGGCTGTTTTTGGGGAGTTGGAAAGGAAATCCTTCTCAACAGGTAATTGGGGTAAGATTTATATGGAAAACAATAGCTGGATACCAAGGTTTCTTATAGTCGCTGTGGTAGTGCTAGTATTTATTTTGGCTGGGATTGCGCCGGCTAAAACGACACAGTGGATGATTGTAAACCCAGAAACTTTTGTGGCGAGTAAGGATGTCAGTTGGCTTGTTTTATTAAGGGACACCAGTGTTGATGGCGTTTACCTAGTAAGGTATAAGGCCTTGGGTTGCCCCCGTTGGGAGATAGGGATGCGAAATGAGTGGCTTGAATCTGTAGGTCTATCGAGGGTGTATTAACACAAAGGATAGGGGAGTTATGGTAAGACCAACCGGACTTAAAGAAATAGAGCTTGATGACAAAATATTATCGCTGATATCTTCTAAGATGAAGGAAGCATGTATTGATGGCGAGATGATGTTGAAGATAATTTCTAGGATAAGCGAGGTCCAAGGAGAAAGCTTCGGGGATGTCACGGAATTTATCCGCAACGGCCGTATCTACCGTATAAGAACCAGTTTGGAAGACTACTTCCGGGAGGAGGATATTCCCACATGCGAAGAGTAATCAAGGTTATCATACTGGTGGTAATGATAGCACTGCTGGCCTACGGCGGATTATGCGTTTATGCAAACTGCATTGCTACAGACCCCAGCCGCCTTGAGATGCCCACTGCGGAGGAAGCCCCGTACTCATTCCTTGTCGAGAACACGGGGACATTAATTCTAAGTGACGAGTATGAAAAGTTTGGGGATACGGGAGGCTCTTGCACATACATATTGCACGGCTATTGGGAACTGATCGGCATGGAGTTCAAGTATAGAGAAAATGATATCGTATTGTCAGAGCAGGTATTCGGGGAAATAACCGTAAAGAGGCGACAATAAAGGAGCTAGGATCCGGCGGAAGTTTCGGAGCATATTCATGGTTTCCGTAATGCTATTACCAGAGCAATGATGCCTATGGTGCCGGGAAGAAGGTATAATACCCAGGGCATGATATCCAGTCCTTCTTTTGCCCCAACGTATTGATCCAAGTTCGGATTAGCACTGATATTGGCGCTGGATATCTCTACCACATCGGTAATCACTGGCATAAAGGCTGTCAGAAGCAGATAGCAGACAGCTACACCAGCACAGATGAAGAATACTGACTTAATCTTGTTCATTATATTTCCTCCTTGATCATCTTGCTCGGCCGAAGTACTGATAGAGCAGCCCGATTATCAATGTGAACAACAGGAAAGCCAGTGCCGCGGTAAGGCTATAGAGAAAATATTGTATTATTGCTGCATTGCCGCCAAAGAAAGAGTAATCCCATCGTACCAGGCGCGGCAATCCTTCAGTGATAAAGCTCATATTAGGGACCGGGATGGTGAATAACCCGAATACTGATATTTCACGGAAAACAAGCACAGCGTTCAAGACATTTATCTCCGCCATATTAGTGAATGCGCCCTCCAGGACACGATTGACCAATGTCATACCTACGAAAATGAATGTTAAGAAGCCTATTAGATGCATTATACCCACCCCTTTTGCTGGCTGCCCATAGCCAGTGCTACCGCGATAATAGCGAAGAACAGCAGCATCCAAAAGTCCATGATGTTTGTGGCTATGGCTATACCCATTAAGCTGCCTATTAAAATTGACTTTAGTAGCAAGCTGTTTGATCCTGCTCGTTTTGTGAAACCACTGACAGTGAGACTTATGGCAAGGATAGTAAAGCCAGCAATTATAGTAAGAGGCAGTTGTGAAGGAGTATCAGACTCCTCGGCTACTGCAGTTATTATTTCAGCCCCGGGGAAAGTTGGCATAATTCCAGTGGTAAAATTACCTGATACTGGCGGCACTTCGGTAATCCACGGCGGAGTATCACCCAAGGAGAATGCGGGCGCCTTAGCTTCACTGACTGGCAGGAAACTAATGACTGTTCCACTTACATCTTCGTCGCTGGAGGTTGTGCGGAATGTAGGCGTGGCGTGATTGCCGTTGCCTGACTGATCAGTGAATTCATCGTCGTACTCCCACTCTATGTGCTGCTTTAAAGCTCCACTGACCCAGATTTTGTGATAATCCATGTAGGGCACGACATTGTTTTCCAGGAAGGCCCAGTTGCTGTCATTATCAGAAGTGCTGGCACCCCCTAGAGCCGCGCTATCTTTCTCAATGTCGTCTACGTATATCTTCATATTGGTACCATCAGCGGTTACCTTTATAATATGCTCACCAGAGTCAATACCATTAGCAGTTACAGCCACATAATTTTCCGCTCCCCAAGAGACATATAACAATGGTGCTTTTGTTGATGAACCGACATACGAGTATCCCTGCCTTAAGCAGTTACTGGCAGCATCTGACCTCCCGTCGTGGTCGTCCCAGAATATCACCATATCATTACCGCTTGCCCATCCGGCCCTGTTGACTATTTCCTGAACGATTGTTTTAAGCTCCGGGCTGGTATAAGTCGTCTCCGCTGTCCAGGCTGGTATGGCATCCCAATCCACCTGTGCCGTGGTTATGTAGTCGTCGTTTGCACCCCCTACCACAGTTCCCCGTCTCGCTTGGTAATCCACTAGACTGGAGAAGGTTGCGGCATCGTCAACGTCCTCACCAGTAAACCTTGTCCTCACCACGGTACTTGCCCGGTTAACTTTAGCCGTATAGGTTACATTAGCCGTGGCTATCGTTGCCCCCTGTGATATTGGAAGGCTTTGGAAGCGCATACCACCCCCGGCTTTATAAAACGTGGCTGTTGAATACCCTGCTGTCATTGAATCATTACCAATACTCCACCCCGTCCATTCTGTGCCGTCCCACCGTAGAGTGCAATCATCAGCCCCAGCACCGACACGAACGCTTTGGTTACCTCCTGGTGTTCCCATTTCAGCAGTTATCTGACTTGCGTCGGATACATAAATCTTGAAAGCCTTATTCTTGTAAAGGAGGTTCTTGTCGGCTCCGGCGGAGGTATTGACCCTCCCCCTCTGCTCGATGGTGAAGTCATCACCTAATTCAAGGCTGGCGTCATCGTCTGCAGTCATGCCCCCGGTGCCAGGGAAATAGCGTATTATTCCACCTGTGCTTTCAGCGGTATATAGCAAATAGTTAGTGTATGAGTGAGCAGGCAAGCTTTCTACCCACATTACCCATGGGTTAGTATCATACCCGGGCATAAACAGCGCATCTGCACCCGTGCTATTGCGCATAACCATGTTCGTTGCCGTGGTATTGCTGGAGCCGCTTGCTATTAAGCTGGGCGTGGAAATATCTGCCGTCGTGCAGACATCCGTAGCCTCTGTTCCGCCGCTATTTCCGATGGAGATAATCGCGTAGTAGAGGGCACCGCTTATATCACTTGCCAAGGCATACCCGCTGGACAGTAACAAGCACCCCACCAA
>Ga0209986_10000898_pt1 | contig 29325 bp, 29 predicted proteins | sample BlataG_FD_183168 | JGI IMG/M metagenome (GOLD analysis project Ga0209986, IMG submission 183168) | Deep subsurface microbial communities from Black Sea to uncover new lineages of life (NeLLi) - Black_00105 metaG (SPAdes) (version 2) | ecosystem: Environmental > Aquatic > Marine > Oceanic >...
TGTGGGGTGAGCAAAGGTTTGAGTTTTGGTTTCCTTTAAGACACATTCTCCCACATCGTAACGAATCGATGATAAGAATGACGTTCCCACAACTACATAGAAAGCCCTTGCCCTCGCATGGAGGTGGGTGCAATCAGTATCATCAATCAGTACCTGGAATAAAATAAAACGGTAGGATAGGGAGTGGTATTACTTTTCTTTACAAAATGTGCATGCATGTATGGACGTCAAAATCCAACTCTCCTTCTATACATGATAATGGTAACGACCTATTTCTCCTTCTCCTCTTCTTCTTATATCTAATTCCAGTAGGCAGAATCTGGATCAGGCTTGCCCAGCTTCAACTTGGCCCCTTCAATCGCAATCAGACACTTGCACCCAGGAGGAACGTGGTACTCTGCCAGCTTCTTCTCATTAGCCATTCTCTGTCCAGCATACAACAACTCCAGATCCTCCCATTTCTTAATACCTGGAGTATTCCTGATCCCATCTGGCTTGTTTGCTCTGGCGATACCACCAGCAAACAGAGCCTGTTTCACTTTGGCGGCCGTCCAGTCAGGAAAGGCGGTGACCCTGTACCTGCAGCCACCACAGAAAAAGGCCATGTGCTCCATGTCCTTCCTGGGAGGAATAGTAGGGATGCCTTCGAATGGGAAATCCATGGTGGCGATTTCTTCAAAGACATAGGCTTCTTTCTCAGGGGGGATTTCGGTGTTGGTATCACAGTCCCAAGCTCCCTTTCCGAGGGAGACGCCACCGCCTGCGGTATCTTCGCCACCGGTGGATGCTACAACGGCTTTGCTGTTGTCTATTGCTGTTGCCATGGGGTATGGGTGAGCGATAAGGGGAGTTTAGAGGGGAAAGCAGTGGTGTGGAGTCTGCAATCGATTGGTCAAAGATGAGTGAGGATCAGGTTGAATGTGTTGTTAGATGGAGTTTGGAGGACCACGAGTAGATCTGACAACTCATAGCATGTATAAAGGTTCGTTTGCATGTATATTTGCGCCGATAATGTCCTAAACTAACAAGTTGAAGGAAAATGGTTGAAATGGAATGATCAACTTACCTTTCAAGGAACGTGAGTATATATCAGAGGTATTGTTATGAATGTACTAATTCTATATCTTGAGCATTAGAAACAGCCTTTTATCTGCTCGTCGTCTGCATTGGGGATGGTTGCCCATCCGGCGTGTCGACAGAGTCAGCAGTCTGAGCTCGAGAGAGAGAGGTGTGTGGAAATAACATTCCACCTTGAACACTACTGACAGTTAGTTGCAATGCATAGTGCTTGATCACTAATGTATACCTGAAATGCTTGCTAAAAGGATTTGGGTTGAAGACAATTCCAGCAGCCCTCTTCTCTCACCTGGCTGGAGAGATGGGCTTGTTTACCTGTTTCTGAGATAACCACAAACAAGTTCTCCCCCATTGCACAAAAAGTCCCCCATTGCATGGTTGGTATACAAAGATTGATATATACCAAAAAGATCCGGAATTAATCGCAGACTTGACGACGACTCCAGCTGGATTTAATCAAACCTTGTTTTCCTGAGAGATTGAAATATATCAACTTGGAAGAAACGCGTCCAGCTATGAAGCGTAAATCTTGGAATGAGGTTCATGGTACGTTTGTATACACTGATATTCATCAAGGACAGAGCTGTACCAGGATATATGTACCAGCATCATCCAACTAATCCCTCTCCCTTATTCCAAACAGCCACTGTTAAACAAGATGAGTGGTCATTTGACGATATAGAATGGGACCATAAATCCCTCAAAGCTCGACCCAAGCCTGCTCCCGCTTCCAAGAAGACAGCACCACGCCAGAAACCCAAGAACAAGAAATCCACTCCTCCTCCTTTTCCTTTGACTACCACCACTGCCACCGTTACCAATCCTCCAAAGTGTCAAGCAGACAACTGCGCCAAAGACCTCTCCCTCAACACCCACTATCACCGCAGAAACAAAATCTGTGAAATCTGCATCAAGGCTGATGTTATCACCGTCAAGGGTGAACTAACCAGATTTTGTCAGAGATGTGGATATGTCCACCCACTGGCTGAGTTTGATGGTGTGAAACATTCCTGTAGGGCTGCTCTGGAGAAGCATAATGCAAGGAGGAGAAGAAGTAGCAGTAATGGTGGAGGAACAGTAAAGGGAGGGAAGAAGAAGCAAGCGTCATCAAAAGATGCTATTGCTGATACAAACGACGCTACTACTATTCCTGATGATCAACAGCGGCAGCAGCTACAGATGGACAGTGGTGGTCCTCATGGTCTTCATCCCCCTCCCTTGTTACACTCTGTTCATCATCAACAACAGCAACAAACCAGTGTCAATAATGGCAGCCCGCTCATCACTAACAATTTTAACAACAATAACAGTAACTTAATACCTCTTGATCTTGATGATCCAGATGATCTCTTGTTATTTAACCCACCACCAGGAGGCTGGATGGATGATAGTCCCTTTGAAGACAACTTGGTCAGCTGGATAGACTTTGAATTAGGTCCTTCACCACCATTACTGACAGAGTACTATAATACTAATGTGTTTGAAAAGGGAGGAGGAGGAGAAGGAGGAGGAGGAGGGGGAGGAGGACAGGGTAGAGGGGTATCATCGCCGTCATCTGGAAATAGTGTTGACACACTGAAAAAGGAGAGTCCACAGCTAGATGTTGCTAATGGTAATAGTGGCGGTGGTGGTGATAATGCTCCTGCGCCATGTTGCAGCCATCATAATAGTAACGCTAACAATAAGAGTAGTAGTAATAGCGGTAGTGTAGATGATGATGCGGCAAAGGATATCGTGGCTTCCTTCCTTTGGGATTCACGATTGGAATGCAACATAGCTGGGCCTCTTCCCGGCTTGACTGGAGGAGGAGGAAAAGGAGACGATAATAACAAGAAGAAGGGGAGTAATAGTCATAGTAGTAGTGAAGAAGCAGTGGTCTCTATCAAGTTATTTGGTTGCCAACCTGATGAGTTACCAGGTGATTTGAAAAAGCAATTCACTGGATGGCTGGAAGGTGGTGATGGTGGTGGTTGTGATGCCGGTGAGAGTAGTAGCATGAATAATAGTAAGAAGAATAAGGTGCATAGCTTGGCTGGATTTATGAGACCAGGATGTGTCCACTTGACTATCCACGCTCGACTGACACTATCTGAGGAGGAGGAGGAGAAGAACAAGAAGAAGATTGGTAGTAGTAGTTCGACTGACAGTATGGTATTGATGTCTGTCCTAAAAGGCATGATGATGCAGAACGGCAATGATAGCCCGTCTTCATCATTAACAGCCGGTAGCTCAATATGGAGGAGGAAGACAATGACAGTACAAGTAGGCAATACGATTGTACTGGTTGGTAAAGGTGGTACTGCTATTAAGAAAGTATGGACGTTGGATCGTCATCGTCATCATCATCTTCAACATGATGCTACTGGTGTTCAATACAATAAAAATGCTACTGAAGGAGTAGTAGTAGGTATGCCATATATTTCATCAGTGGCTCCACTGGTACTGTTAGCTGCCTCACCAGGTCCTATAACAATCGAAGGAGACAATCTGGTTCACTCAGATTGTGAAGTGTTGTGTAGGTTGCAGGGTCGTTATGTTTCACTGGAAGATATGAGATGCACTGATTGTGCATGCTGTAGTCAAGCTACTGCCAACAATAGAGGGTGGACAGGACAGTGTTGTGGATGCTGTGTTGGTCGTATAAATAATGCTGCTGCTGCTGCTGCTGCTGCTGCTGCTGCTGCTGCTGATGGTGGTGGTGGTGGTGGTGGTGGTGGTGGTAGTGGTACTGAGGGTCTCCATACTCTCGCCACTGCTACTGATTTAAAAAACAATGATGATGGTACAACAAGTACAGCAGCATCTAACCTTAATACCATGCATGTATCTATTAGATTGCAGCCACCAAGATCCCTGACTCCAGGAATGGTAACACTAGAAGTGATCAAGGGAGCTTATCTAGGGAAACAGTCAGGAAGTGCAGTGGTGGTGAATAATCCCAGAGTGAGAGATGAATTACTGAAATTGGACCATGCTACCTTGAGCGGGGCTTTACCTTGGCTTGGCATTGTCTACGACTGGATTGGTAGTGGTGATCATAATACTACCACTACCAGTGATAATAGTAATAATAATGAATGGGAGTTGGTGGAAGAGACCGCTGCACTTCTGGTCCATTGGTCCATCTCACTGGGCTTGCTATCCACAGCAGATGCAATGCTGGCTGTTCTAGCAGGAGAAGCTGCAAAGGAAGCAGCCCAAGCAGCCGCGTCTGCTCCCTTGTTGGATAGATTATCAGTGTTGGCGGGAGCGGCGCAGTCTTGCAAAGGGGTGGCGTTGAAGAGATGCCTGGAAATAGGAGCGCAGAAGATGGGGGGTTTGACGTTGTTGCATGCAGCGGTTGTTTCTAGACAGGTACAGGTGGTGCAAGCAGTCTTGAGATGGGCTGATGATGATATTGGTGATGTCGGAGGAGGAAGTTGGTGGAGTTGTGAGCGTCCAGGTCCTGGAGGAGTCACACCGCTGATGTTGTGTCGAGTGATTCAACAAGATGGTGTCAGCAAGGAGACGGGGAAGGAGATTGAGGAAATGATGTTACATAGGTGCTCTACTAATACTACTACTACTACTGATGATAGTAAGGTGAAGAAGAGCAATGGCAGTGCTAGCGGTAATGGGGTCGATAACCTAGGAGGAGGAGGACCAACAACAACCGCAGCAGCAGCGGCAGCAATAGTGGTGGAAACGGAGGTTCCAGGTACTCCTCCAAGGTGTATGTGTAGAGGAGATTGTCCATGTAAGTACTCACCATGCTTTGGATGTGTAGGAGTGTGTGGATTGGAGTCTGGAGTGTGTGGCTGTTGTGATGGTAAGAGTGGAGGGGATGTGAAGGAGGAGGAGGAGAAGGATGGTGACGACGGGGAGAAGAAATGTGGGTGTTGCTCATAGAAAATTGGTTATTCATATGTTTTAAGCAGCTGTATTTAATAAACATAAGCAATCAAGGTTGTATAATGCGGTATGTAAAATATTTATTTGATGCTAGAGGTTGGGAAAATGAGGCTGGATGCTGTGTATTTTCAAACGGGTTTCAAATTCGGAGAGGAGAGAAGCATGGGCTTGCCAGCTCTTAAAACTCGCTTGAAGCAGGTAACTCTCACAATTAATTGCACGTTGTATTCATTATAATCACTTGCATTGAGCAGATCAGCGCACAATGCTTTCTATTAGCAAACGGTTTGTTAAACCAGCAATTGGGATCAATTCCATCACTGCCAGGCCCTCGAGAAGTGCCTATGTTGCTGCCAGAGCAGAAACCAAGCGTAGGTGAGTAGACGATCACTTGCATTATTTTTTTCCTATGTTCTTTGACAACCAATTTGCAAAAATCTTCCGTGGTAAATGAGTTACTACTCGCCTGAAATCTAACGCAATTTGCCCTCTCCTGCCCCAATCGATGTCACTAGCCACCACAGAAAGTACTGGCAAGATTGAGCAGTGAGTAGAACAAGTTTAGAATGAAAAAATGCAATAGGTATATGACAATTCCAGAGCAAAATAGGGTCTTTCGAACAGCAATTATTGATAATGAACGAATACATGAATTGATGAACACAATGATGAATAATAGAATGGTTGTATGGAGGGGGGGAAATGAACAATGATGCCCTTCTTCTTACTGCTATTGCCACTCCCCATGCTTCCTGGCATAGCACCTATGTATCTCATTATAACAAAGTATCTATCAGATCACACTACACACAAACAACATTTAATTTTACAAATATCCATTCATGTAAGAACGAAAATATATAACCCCCTATTACAACTTCTCATTTTTCTTTCCCCCCCCTCCCCCCCTCATTTCCTTATATTCGACGAGCAGACTTTGACAGCGTCTTCAATGAAACCTGAGCACCAACCGCCCTACTCTCCACGGCATCAATCTCGCCATCTTGTCTCCCCAGCTCCTCCTGCATCTCTCTTCCTATCTCCTTCATCGTCTCGACTGCATCCCCAATTCTATCAAGAATATCATCTTGTACCTCAGTCTCAGCTTGAATCTCTCTTTTATCCTCATCAGGCAGACCTAATCCAATATCTGTTGCCCTTCCTTGTTCTTCCCCTTGTTGTTGTTTTAGTTTGGAGGAGTAACGACGACGGTGTTTGATTTCCTCAGCAGCAGCAGCTGCTGCTGAGGTTGTTGTTGTTGTTGAGAAGAAGAGCTCTGATCGAGCAGCATCATCGTCTCCGTTGTATGCTGGGTCGTTACGGTTAGACATACGGAAGACTGCTTCTGCTTTGGTGTTCAACCGAGTGAGGCGGTATTCTTCTTCCTCCTTCATTCTCTTTTGTTGCCTGAAAAAGGAGGGAAGGAAGGGAGTGGGGGTGCAGGTGGGGGTTAGTTATTATAAATTATGCACAAAAGTCAAATCATCCTCATTACTAGTTGTGGTAGTACTATTACTGGTACTGGTACTGGTACTGTCAGTACTGGCACTGGTACTGGTACTACTACTGGTACTTACTCTGAGACACGTCTCTTTCTGGATTTGTCTAGCTTGGCATCTGAATCACAACAACAACAACATAACACTGCAAAGCAACAGCATCTTTGCATGAATTTAATAAGTCTGTTGGCTTCCTGGACTTCTGATTGTAACTGTAGGGGAGGGGGGGATAAGAGAAGAAGGCAGGAGGGAATGTTGACGATGGGGTTTTTCAAACAATTGCTACTGTAAATAGCTGTTATTATTATTTCATTATGAAACTCACGGTATCAAAGTTACGATTAAGGCCATCTAATTGCTGGCCTTGTCTGTGAACCTCAATCAAAGTATGGCTTCCAATTTCAACAGTTTGCTCAGCAACCTGGAAAGAGGAGGGGAAGAAAAGGGTCGGTGGAGTGTGAGAGCAGGAGAGAAGGGGAGTAAGTGGTGTGGGGGCTGCTCTGCCTGCGTCTCCTAGATGCTATACCTGTAAAGCTCTACGTGCAGAATCAGTTGTCTGCCTATGCTCTGCCTTGCCAGCATCTAAAATACGCCTTTCAATTTGAGACAAACTCTCATTTTCTCCAGCAGCAGGGCTTTCTCTGCTTTCAGAAGACCAGCTACTGACGTGTGGTTCGGGGCTTATTCTCCCATTCATACTGCCTAATTTACAAACAAATGATTATGAAGACAATGGAATGGGTGCACGGTCAATGAAGGTTGTCGTCAGAAGTCTGGGATGGATACACAGGACGTCTGAATAGGACCGCCAAGCTAGTGGTGACTCTAATGTTGAGAGAGGTTGGGTATATATACCTGGTATGCCTTATGAATTGATGATAATATACTATGACCATAGCATCAGACAGAAAGCTGGCAAACTTCTTGGCAGGCCACTTGATAAGGAAAAAGAAGGGATCGAAAGACCCACCAGTCTAGGTTGGGCGGTGGTCGTCATCGTCATCGGTGAAGACCAGAGAGGGATACAAATTATAGTCATATCTTGTTTGAAACACACATTCTGCCGTTGTACATGCTAATACGTGATCTAAATCAGAAGAGCACAAGTTCTAAAAGTGGCCTCCTTGCTCATATTTTGAAAGTGATCGCACACCATCTCTGCAACAAGTAATCGCTTTGACTAGCTCGACATAGGCAGTGCTCGCCACATCAAGGCAACCAATCACTCCATCGCCCTTGGTCTAGCGCACCAACTGTGCATATTCGTCGCCTTAACGATACCCCAGCACACATTTCCCCCCACCCCACCCCGCTCGTTCTCCCACCGACCCCCCCAAAAAACAAATTACAAATGCCACCCAAACCACCACCAAGAGAACATCCCATAACATCCCACACCCATTCTATCACAAACAAATGGCTTGCAGTTGACCCGGGAAAACAATGGACAGAGCTCTTCTTCCTTAAATGCAGTGTCCTCTGGATTGTCTGGTGTCTCTGCATCCTCGTTCCATTCAAAATCTACGACCATCTAGATAAGTGGGGCTATATGAGCTTGGGAGTCCTTGCTGCCTTTCCATACGTCCTCATACCCCTCTACTTTCCCAATTTGATAAAAGGAGGAGGTGACCCTGATGCTGGAAAACCTTTGTCTCAAAGGTACTGGGTCAAAGCCAACCTGTGGATTGCAATATTTAGTTTCATTGGCAACTATGTATGGACACATTATTTTTATCAACTGCTGGGTGCATCCTATACCTTTCCAGCACATAGACTGAATGATGTTCCTGTTACATTGTATCTAATGACGCATGCCTACTTTTGTCTGTATCACGCGTTTGGGAACTTGATGGTGAGAAGAGCGCGAAATGAAGTAGTGGCTTTCTTTTACACTCATAGTGACCTTGACAACAACAACAACAACAAGAACGAGAATAAAAAAGGCCAGATCAAAAGGCCTTACAAAAACGTATGGATCTTTGAGATCATAGTGGAAGTGCTGGTTGTATTTGTACTGTCATACGCAACGGCATTGGCTGAAACGGTGACAATCGCGCACTTTCCTTACTACACATTCAAGGACAGAGAGAGAATGTACACTGTTGGATCGCTGTTTTATGCTATTTATTTCTTTGTTTCATTCCCCATGTTCTTCAGGATGCATGAGAACACATCTTCATACAAACATGCATTGATAGAAGGAAAGCGTCCTGAGAGATATAATAAGAATAACGGTCATGATTATGATGCTGAGAATAATGATAATAGTAGTAATAATAACGTCTATACATTATGGAGAGTGGCGGTTGATGCATTGGCAGCGGGTATGTTGGTCACATTGTTGCTTGATTTCTGGAGATTAGGTATCGGAGGTATTGTTGTTGATGATGATAATAATAATAATAGTTGTGGTGGTGGTGGTAGTAATTGGTCACTGCCTTGGCTTTAAACTCGTCACACACTAAGTAGTAATAAAAGAATTCTATCTATTCATTGGTTCACTCCCTTATTCCCTCCCTTTCTATTCTTAATCATCAATGTCAAGTTCCTCATCAGGAGCCTCCACCCCCGGCACAACTGAAAAATAACTCCCCATTGCAGCTCTAAATCTTCTACAATACTGTTTTGGTGATATCACAGTAGGATCCTTCCCTCCACCACCCACAACCACAATATTACTACCACCACCACCACCACCACCACCACCTCCTCCTCCTCCTCCTCCTCCCAGCAGCAACCCCACGACAGCCGTCTTCTTCACCCAACTTTCTACCTGCTTATCCCATGTATATTGCCGGATATAGTCAATCACACCCACCACCAACCTTCCACCACCACGATTACCATTATAATGTTTATCTACTCCTACCAAGAGAGAGTAATCCATGACACCAAGGGAGGAAAGGAAAGAGGTGTCTGCCCACAGAGCTGATTGCAGGTGGGAGTGGGATGGCGGGGAGAGAAGAGTAGGAGATGTCAGGCTGGCTTCTCTTAGGTTTTCATCTAGTAGTACTACTCTACTACCACTAATGCTGTTTTTGTTATCACTGCTATCACTACTCATAATATTAGTAGTAGTAGTAGTAGTAGTAGTAGTAGTAGTAGTAGTAGTATCTATAGTAGAGGAGTCTGCCTCCTTCTTTTCACTACTACTGCCACCACTACCACTATGTTCTTCCTGGATGCATACATATCTCTCAGGTCTTTCACTGCCTTTCAGATCATACATCTTTGTAGGAGAGCAGTTATAAAATATATTCTCCATAATGATGATGTCAATAACACCATCTCTACCTGCACCCAGGGGAGCAGCAGCTTGGGGAAGTTGATATGGAAGTGACGAAGGACCACTTGTAGTACCAAAGTTAGTACTAAAAGTTGTTGATGTTGTAGTACCTAATGAAGAAGTACCGGTAGCAGTGACTGATGTATTTCCAATAGAAGTAAAGGCAGAGGGAGGGCCTTGATATTGAACCGATACTTGAAACACGCCCAACACCTTTGCCAAGCAAGCCTGATGGTGGTGCAGTTGTTGTTGTTGTTGTTGTTGCTCTCCTCTTCTTCCTCCTCTTTCTTCACTGCCATCAACACCACTAGTGCTTGCACCAATGTAGGAAATATACTCGGGAGCAAAGTCTAAAAATGACTGACGTTCAGCTTTAGACAACTCCTTGATGACATACCTCTCGTCTCTTGTTTTAGCAAAGTACACACCACTCTTACCACCTTGAGAAGCCCACCGTTGACAGCGGCTTAGTGATGCAAGGAAGGCGGCATCTCCTCCTTGGATGCAACGAGAACGGAGCTCCGCAAATTGAGGAGCAAAATAGGCTGTTACTTTGAAACGAATACGATGCTGTTGCTGTTTCTGTTGACCTTGAGAAGAAGATGATGATGATGCATTGATATTGAGTTGTGTCAGGGGGTTGGGCACCTCAAGTGCCAGCTGGCAGTCTAATTGATCTCTGCTTGTCAATACTTTCCACCCACCAGCCAATGCATCAAATCCTACCTCCTCTGTTTGTGATGATTGTGGTAGTATGTCATCAGTACCACCATTTGGATTCAACTTTGCCAAGGAGGCCACTGCATCATCTGCACCTTCACTTTGTACTCCTTCCTCCTCCTCTACACTACCACCACCACCACCACCACCACCATCATTAGCATCACTCTTACTTCTCTTGATAATCATCCGTCTCGCATCACCAAGGTATTCTAAATACTCAGCTGAGGATAGAAAGTAACTGATAATGGAAGTAGGCTCATCATCGAATATTGTTGTGGTTATACCATCTGAACCCAGTGGGAGGAGGGACCAGCCATTCAGTTTGAGTTTGTTGTTGACAGGCGCTGCTATAGTGGTGCTTTTTATTGACGAAGATGATGAAGAACGGAGTTTGGAGATTAGTTGCTGAAACCTACCACTGGTACTAGACAGAGGAGAGGAAGAAGGAGGAGGAGGAGGAGGAGGAGGAGGGTTGATGGGAGAAGAGGTAGTGATGGCGGTAGGAGGAGGGTGGATGGATAATGGCAATGATGGAGGTGGGATTGGTTTTTGTGTAAGAGCTGCAATAGCTGGTAGCCCTTTAGACTGCTGATGCAGCTGTTGTTGCTGTTCCACTATTGTATGCCATTCTTCAAAATGGCTGTCCATAAATGAATTTGATTTTATCAGCCCTATATCTCCTTCATCATCTTGTCGTTGTTGCTGCGTTGAATCCACAACTTCGCCACTTGCATCAGTTTCATTGGTAGAAGGAATGGCAACAGGCATAGTAGACTTCAATCCTTCCACTCCAACTTCTTCTGTACTTCCAGCTATCCCCCCATCTCCATCATCATCTACAATTTGAGATCTGGACAGCCCAAAAGACACCTGCCTTGCTCTTGCAGCTAGGCTCTCTAGCAATGACAACCCCCATCTCTCAGTCTCCTCTTCTTCCTCCTCCTCCTTGTTATCATCATCATCTATATTAGATGATGCTGGAGCAGAGGGAGAAGATGGACTGGACTCGTCTTGCTCATATGATGACAACAGCTGCAATGATTGACTGTACAATGGATGGCTCTTTAGTAGGAAAGATCCATTAGCAGTAGTAGTAGTAATACCGCTATGACTCCTTCTCCTAGCCCAATATGAACCTAAAACATCTCCTGATGTCACAGTACCAGTCACAGTACCAGTGGCAGTACCAGTGGCAGTAACAGTGGTGAAATGATCTTGGTTGAGCGAATCTTCTTCACTGAGAATATCTATTGTCACCGGAGGAGGACAAGGATGTCCTTGATGCTGTTGGGGTGGCAGACCAGCTCTTTTATTAGTCGTACCAGTGATATCACTCTCACTCTCTTTCTTTTCCTTCTTTTGTTGTTGTTCTTTCTTCTCAAAAATTGAGACGTACTGCGCTACAAGACCAGTAGGAAGTATCTTCTCACTGGCCCTCCCATTACTACTATTATGTGGAGCTGCATCACCTACTCCATCATCATCTAAACTTATACTGCTGAGATTACTCTTATTATTAATGGCATCATCTGTAATTGGCATTGTTGCTGATTCAGATGCTAATCTTGGCCATTGTTGATGATATGATGATGACAGCATCATGCTGCCATTGCTGTATGATTGTTGTTGGTGATGTTGTTGTTGGGAGAAGGCGAATGAAGAAGGTGTACTTTTTGAAACTGCTTCTTCTTCATTGACCTCTTTTTCTTTTGAAGACGATAATGGCTGCTGTGCTGATAGCATTCCTCCAGTACCTCCAGTGCTACTAGCTACTGCATCAGCAACATTTGGTGGCAAAACAGTTGATAAACCACTACTACCCTTACTATTAGCAGTACCAACCAAAGCTCCATTCCATTGTACTGCCACCCATGATAACAACCTCCTTAGTCGGTTAATTTCCCATACACCTTCCACAGTAACACTCTCTACATCTAAGTGCCTCTTCTTCTTTTTATTATTCCTCCTCTTGTTATTTTGTAGATGGTCGCTGCTACTAGATCCTTGTACAGAGATGGTATGCAAATCCTTTTTTATTTTACCGACACCACTTTCCATAGTTTTCATCATTGTAGACCTTGTCTCCTGTAAATCTTCCACCCAAGCAGCTGCAAGTTTACTCTCCTCCTCTTGTTGCTGGTGACCTCCTGCTCCACAAACATTGCTATTCTTAATACTACAGATATCAAGCTCAAGTAGTCTCTGAGCCAAGTGATCCTCCAAAGCAGAAAACACCTCCTCCGCCTCCTTCATCAAAATCTTAACCTCACTCTGCAACCACACCGACTCAGGCTGGTACTCTAAGCGTACGACAGGAGGAGGGAGCAGCACTTGGAGGGGCGCTACCGGTGAATGATGGAAACAAAGTACCGTAGTACCGCAACCTATGTACTTGACGAAATCTCTTCTCAGATTGTAACTCTTCTTCTTCCTCCCTTCAAAGATGTCAAGATCAAGATTGAGATCTCTAGCATCAAGTAGGAGGGCAAGGAAGTGCGCAAAAGAGATGGTGCATGCATCTGGAACTAATGCCACCCTTCTACAGTTATCCAAGTTATTACTACCACCATTAGTAGTAGTTGCAGTGTTATTTTCCTCACCACCACCACCACCACCACCACCACCACCACCACCACTACCACTGCCAGTAGTACTTGTCAATGAAGAGCCTAAAGGACGGAACCACATCCATATACCATCAGGCAAAGCTTTCTTTGCTGCCAACTTGACACTAGATAGAGTCAATAGAGAATCTCCATGAGCAAAGCTTCTCAGATGCAATGGAGCTCCTTCTCCACATGATGGGTGGGGACATTTCTTATGAGATGGCGCTGCTGCTTTGATGAATGCCTTTAAACTTAAATCACCACCTCCGCTATTAGAAGTAGTAGTACTAGTAGTAGAAGTATTATCGTAGAATGTCATGGAGTGAATATGTGGTGATTCACATAGAATACCTTTAGTGGGATTCTTGCATGATATTGACAACCATAGTTTCTTATATTTCAAAGGTTGGTACTGATTGGTTGCTATTGTTGCTGCTGGGTTGATAGTAGCGTGATTATTCTCTTCTTGTTGTTCTTCTGAGTCCCAAGTGGTGTTAGGAAGGGAGATGTGAGGGGACGGAGAGACAATAGGTATTCCTCCTCTTCCTACTGCTACTACTACTTCTTCTTCTTTTTGCCCAATAGTAGTACCATCATCTTCTTGTTGTTGAGATGACGATTTCTTCTTCATTGTGCATTGCTGAGATTGAGAAACTATCTTCCTCAAATCCAAATCACTACTATCACTACCGCTAGGAGGAGATAATGCAAGAGCAGCAGAGAGCAACTGATGGGCAAGTAGAGCCCCTTCTCGTTTATTCCAATATGCAGCGAATACTGCAAACTTGGTGATATTCTTCAAAATATCTTCTTGGTGAGATGGACATCCGTGCAGCACTAATGTATATACATTTATAGAAGGATTGTCACATATAAGGGAAAAGTCTTGGAGAGACAGAAGACCATTGTCATCATTGATAATCAAAGAGCCACATGTACCCAGGAAGCTGCTGGATACCTTGGCTTGTTGTTGCTGTTGCTGTTGCTGGGTGAAGCTGCTACTCTTAGCTGGAGGAGGAGGAGGAGGAGGGCTAATGACAAGGGATGGCATGACTTCAGAACCCTGATGTTGTTGTTGTTGTTGTTGCTGTCCTCCGTTTCCTGCTCCGTCTTTCTCTGTTCCATGAAGGTAATATACAGTACCACCAGTGCATTTGCTTATATGATGCAACATATCCATACTCACTCCAGTAATGAGAGATGTATTAGTATTATGAAACATGCCAATGACAGCTGGACATACGTGACCATGTAGTATGATGACATCGGCATTTACTGATAATAGTACCTTACCTGCTGCTGCTGCTGCTGCTGCTGCTGCTGCTGCTGCTATTGATGATGATGATGCGTCTTCTACACCACTCATGACTTCATCACCAGGTAATTCACCACCACCACCACTACTGCTACTACTACTACTACCTCCTTCTCCTATCATTAGGTTGCCAGCCACTAGCAGTACTTTGGGATGTTGGAACTGTCTCTTCATATCTTGATGTGCCAGTACAGCTTGGTTTGTAATGATACCTGGAGAGAAGGTACTGTCGAATGGAGATCCTGGTAAACATTGTACTGTTATGTATTGCCTTGGATCCATAGATGATGATGTTGTAGGTGGTGGTGGTGGTCTATTGCTAGTATGAGTAGTAGGAGGAAGAGATGATGATGAAGATGATGATGATATTGAAATGTCAGCAGTGAGTTGCTGAGCAATGGAGACAATGATGGGAGTCCAATCACCAACTGAAGCGAAATCCTCCTCTTCCAATAGCTGAGTGACCATATGTACTAGGTGAGAGTTGGATGTAGCTGCAAAGGCATCCTTGGCGATGGTCCAGAAGTGATCAGAGGTGAGGCCTTGAGCGCGGGGGATGGGGGTGTCTGGATCGGCTGGAGGTGGGATGGTCCAAGTGAGAGCGGGATCCCGGGTGGTGGATCTTCTCGTGGTGGGTTCTGGTTTAGGCATTGAGTGTTGGTTTAATAACTTCGGAACGGATTCTGGTTCTGGTTCTGGTTGGATTAATGTGATCAGGAATTGAAGTGGGAAAAAAGACTCCGAAGAGCTAAAATCTTCAAGTGCATACTCTTATACAATGGTATGGTTCATCTTTAGTTTCGGTATCAGATGAAGTTTAAAGTGGCATTCATAATTAGGCCTCAAAAAGAAGAGGAAGAGGGGCGTTACGCCGCGCCAGTCTTCAAGTCAACCTCCACCTACTTGAATGAATTCATCAAAGTTTGCCTACAGCAAAGTACAACTTGAACCCACAGATCAGCTGAATACAATGATATAAAAGGCAAGTGTTAGCTCTATTGTGAATTTGGTGCAAATGTTGTCTCTTCCACTACCCTCTCCCCCAACCCACTTTCTTCACTCTCTCACACTGAAGAAACTTGCCATCAGCTGGCAATGATGTCGACAGCTGTGGTGAAGTGGACGTAATAACAGCTTGGAAATAAGATTTACAAGCATTTTGAATCGCAATATGACTGCAATTTCGAACCACTCCCTCCTAGTGAGGTCAATTGGTCGCTTGAGTGCTGTCCATAACAGTATTTATAATCCAGCCGCCGGTCGTTTTCAAAATAACTCTTTGAGATCGCCATCAGCTCTCTCATCTCCATCACACACAGCAAGGTAAGACCATCACACACTAATTCCACGTAATTCTCAATCCAAACGCCATTCCCGTCACGTTGTTTCAAAAGTCATCATCGCCTCCAGTGATCACCGTCTCTCCCAACTTACCTCCAATCTCCCAACTTGTTGGTTTTCTCATTCACAGACTCTTCATCTCCAACCCACTCACCTCCACTACCACTACCAAGAGGTCCACTTCCCTCACCACCATGGCATCAGCAACTTCCAAAGGCAAAGCCCTCATCTCCGTCTCTGATAAAACCGGCCTCGACAAGCTCGCCAAGGGCCTTACCGACCTCGGCTACGACATCGTCTCAACTGGAGGCAGTGCTGCTGCCATTGAAAAAACCGGAGTTCCAGTTCAAAAGGTAGAACAACTCACTGGGTTCCCTGAAATGCTTGACGGTAGAGTCAAAACCCTCCACCCAGGTGTTCACGGTGGCATCTTGGCAAGAAGAGATCTCCCTGATCACATGTCTGCCATTGCCTCTCACAACATCACTCCTATTGACATCGTAGTGGTTAATTTATATCCATTTAGAGCAACTGTGACTGGAGGATCTTCTTCTTTTGCTGATGGGGTGGAGAACATAGATATTGGAGGCCCAGCCATGATACGAGCTGCAGCTAAGAATCACGATCATGTGGCTGTTGTCGTTGATCCATCTGATTACGACACGCTGCTCAGTCAACTCCAGTCAGCAGGAGGAGGCTCTTCTGGTGGTGCTGAAGCTCTGGCATTCAGACAGAAACTGGCCTGGAAGGCATATCAACACACTGCTACCTACGATTCCACCGTAGCAGAGTGGCTATGGGGCCAAGTAGGAGAAGCAGGGCAACCCGCTCCTGAACTTTCCGTCCCAATGAAACTCACCCAAGGACTGAGATACGGGGAGAATCCCCACCAAAAGGCAGCATTTTACGTGGACGTCAGCCTAGCAGAAGACGGTATGGGAGGCGTGGCCACTTCAGTACAACACCACGGTAAGGAGATGAGTTATAATAACTACTTGGATGCTGACGCTGCATATACTACTGCCTGTGATTACACTGCCCCGACATGTGTTATTGTCAAGCACACCAACCCATGTGGTGTTGCTAGCAGAGACGATTTGAAAGAGGCCTATCGCTTGGGAGTTGAGGCGGATCCTATTTCTGCTTTTGGAGGCATTGTTGCATTTAATAGGGAGGTGGATGCTGATTTGGCCAGGGAGATCAGAGAGTTTAGATCCCCAACTGATGGTGAGACTAGGATGTTTTATGAGATTGTCATTGCTCCTAGTTACACTGCAGAAGGACTGGAAGTGTTGAAGGGCAAGTCAAAGACGCTTAGGATACTGGAAGCAAAAGCGAGGGCACCTAGTGGACGTTCTTTGCGTCAAGTAGCTGGGGGTTGGTTGCAACAAGAGGCTGATTCTCTTACTCCTGCTAGTATTGAATTTACGTGTGTTTCTGATCAGAAGCCAACAGCTGAGCAGCTTGAAGATTTGAAATTTGCTTGGTTGGCTGTCAAGCATGTTAAGAGTAATGCTATTACAGTTGCCAAGGGTAAGAAGCTGTTGGGCATGGGCAGTGGGCAGCCAAACAGAGTGAAATCTGTGGAAATTGCTCTGGAAAAGGCAGGAGATGAGGTTAAAGGCTCAGTGTTGGCCTCGGATGCCTTTTTTCCATTCAGTTGGGGGGATTCAGTAGAGATTGCATGCCAAGCTGGTGTGTCTGCTATTGTTCATCCAGGTGGATCTATGAGGGATCAGGATGCTCTTGAGTGCTGCAATAAGTATGGTGTTGTGTTGTTGACGACTGGTGTCAGGCATTTCAAGCATTAGATTAGAAAAGATGAGAATTATACGGAAAAAAAGTTATGTTCACACAATTTAAAAGAATAAATGGACCTTTAATAGTGTTAGAATGAAGTGTGTTACAAAAGAGCCCTAAAAAGCTAGACAAGGCTGGTGTTGGGGAGGAAGGGTGTGAGAAGAAGGGCGAAGACGGACAGACAGAGAGGGAGACGAAACGGAGGGATGGGGTTCTCCAAATTCCTCAATGTATAACGAAACAGGATAAAGAAAAAGCAACAGCGTTTAAACCACCATCCCTTGCTGACGGCCGCTCACATGTCCAACCTTGAGATGAGATGAGAGGAATAAGACCACAAACAGAGCTGTACCTATCATCTTCCTCAAAGAGACAGATCAGTGCCAGTACAGGGGAAAGGCGACAAATACAGAAAATAATCTGAAAGAGATTCAACATATTAGATAAATTTACAGGTTTAAACCTTCTGCCTTGAAGGATAGAGAGCGATTAATTAGTATTGACCCAATATAAAAGGTTTAGAAGATGTTGTAATTGAATGTTTGACCCTTACATGTGTACGTATATGTGCACTAAAAAAACTTAACGGAACTGTGGCCCACTGCTACCAAAGTCAGGCATAGGAGGAGGAGCGAATCTATCATCATCACTAAGATCCCTGACTGCAGGTTGCTCCTCCTTCTCTACACCACCACCTCCTCCAAGCCATGAAAACCATCCACCACCACCACTAGTTCTACCACCACTACTGCTATTTGAATCTACTGCTGCTGCTGCTCCAGGTGGAGGAATAGCTTCGGACAAATCAGCCCCTCCTCCTCCCCCTGATGAAGAAGAAGACATTTCTGGTCTGCTTCCTCCCGGAGCAGGGCCCGGCATATCTACCATAGGCACAGGAGCAGGAGGAGGAGCTGTCATCCTCGTTAAAAGAATACCAACACCCTCAATCATAGCCAACAACACCCCTCCAAAAGCGGCTGATTTGGCTGCCGATCGCATCCCCGTTCTTAATTGTAAAAACCCGCCAGTAAGTGCGCCAGCTGTAATGCTATTCCAGGGATCTTCCTTCTTCCTGAGAGCAACAAGAGTGCAGTCGAAAGTGGAGAAGAGGCCACCCCATACAGCAAAACTGCCACCAATTTTGGGGGCTTCTCTACGGATGGATTCTATGCCTCCCTTGAAGCGGGAGCCGCTGGGGCTGTTTTTTAAGCCTTTTAAGAGATGCCAGACGCCGCCGCCGACGGCGCCCATGCCAAAGGCTCCTCCGACGTCGTCTAATATTCTGTGTGTAGGGGTAGTAGGGAGGAGAATAGATGGGTTAGAGGGAGCGGTGAAAGATGGGAGTTTGGGGGGTTGATGACGTCGCAGCCGAGTGGTCTCGGTGTCCCCCGTCGTTGCCTGTGGCCAATGTTGTTACTGGTGTGGCACCGACTGGTTTGTGATTCACACGCTATGTGCCTACCTGTCGGGGCATGGTTCCTGTAGTAGGAGTTTGCTGGGTTAGTTTTCATTCCTAGAGCGATTGTGGGAGATGTTAATCAAAATGGTTTCAATTGTATGATACTTACTCTACCATGATCTACACTAGGACCTGATCCGGACATAGTGTGGCTGTATTTTTGATTCTCAAATGTAGGATGAATTAAATCAGTAAAGAAGGGCTGACACTTAGTTGACGGCCAGTGATTGTGCAAATCTCTGGATGAATTCAGGAAAGATATGTGTTGTTTCTATATCTATTGTTTGATCCTGTGTGACTGGTAATATATGACCTACTATCAGCAAAATCCTGCGTTCTAGAGGAATATACAATCCTCCATGCAGTTTCGGTCTCTCTTTGCTCTTCGCCGTCGCCGTCGGGAAAGCCAGGATGATGCTGTTTTGGGGCAAAACAGGCATAACCCGATATTCTCAACGAGTAAAAAATTAATTAGGCATGATATCTAAACTCTGGTCAATACATTGGTAAACGTTAAGTAACTTTTGACTTGAACTACTGGGTTTGATCCACATTCAAAAAAACTTGCAAGTTGGGGAGTCTTTGTCCAAAGGCACAATATCCACCCCATACATGGAGTTTATAGATCTAGACTCACGCACCATAGAGCACATCTGCCTCTTCTTAGACGAGAAGTCTATCTTCAAGCTGGCAATCACCAGTCGAAAAGTCAATGACATCATTTCCTCCTCTACCTCCATCTGGCAAGCCAAGCTCAAGCAAGACTTCGACCTCTCCATCATCTTTACTCCCAATCTGGAGATTAAAAACGAGCTCTACAAGCTTACACGTGCTTTATACAACCATAGATACAAGTTCCACAGAGTATTAGTACCATTTAAAGGCCTCTTTACCAACGGTGGCATAGACAGCAATGTATCCCGTTACTGGATTCAAAATCTATTCCAATCTGTAGATGAGGACACGCTTCACAGCAATCCACAAAACCAGCTGCTGGGCTCCCCCTACTGCTCCAACTGCTCATCTAATGCAGATATTATAGCCGTACTTCTTCCAGGCTGGGCCGACTCCCCCGATACTAGAGTGTTTGGATATAAACAATTCATGGCAAGGCGATTAGCTTCGATATTTTATCACACGCGGCATCTTGCACAAAATCCTTTTCTAGTCGGTGCTAGAGCTGAAAGCATTGAAGATACTATAGTTCAAGCAAGAAAAATGAACTATGAGCAAGTTAAGGATTTGTTTCTAAGTGTGACAGCTATCGTGGAAGAGGACGGGTTTAACGGTGGTATGGGCAGGGCAATTTTTGATAATTCTGAAGAAGATAATGAAGAAAGGAGGCTGAAGGTCCTTGAAGTAGGTGCAGAAGTAAGAGCTGGAAAAGATCAGATTTATACTCAGATTGTTCATCCTCAGAATGAAAACATAGTGATGGATGGCTCGATTGTTGAGCATCTGAGAAGGATTAATAGTCATGGTAGTGGTCGAGCTTTATCAGAACAAGGGGAGGGAGGGAGTACAGAAAGACTTGAAAACAATCATCATCAGCAACAGCAGCAAGCGATGGCTGCAAAAGAAGCAGATCGTATGTTTGCGTTGATGAGAACGATAGACATTGGTAGGAAGGGAGCACTGACGTGCCCTGTTCAAAGTGGCGTTCTCTACAGTGGAATTGTCGACTTCAAGCAACTAGCAAGAAAAGTAGAGCAACAAGGACACGGTAGTAATGAAAAGCTTTTCAACAGTTTGCAAGGCATGACACAGTCAAGCACTGTTGCAGTATTTAAAACCCTTAAACATGAAGACGAGGTGATTGAAATGGTCAAACACCGTGTCCTTCCGTCCATTATTAGTCATAGGCTGACTCCTTCAGGGTTGATTATAGAATTTGGGTATAAAGGGGATGGTATTAGCACTGAATACTGTGATGCTGCTCTTGAGAAGTTGGAAAAGGTGCTGGAAGAGTTTAGAGCATATGAGTGTGAGGATCTGGGTGATGACGATGATGACGATGGGGAAGGAGAAGAAGAGGCAAGAGAGGGGAGGAGAAGAGAAACGATGGATGAAAGTCCTAATGCAAAGAAGATTGATAAAATAGTAGAAGAAGAGGACGATGATGATAATAAGAGGGCAGCAATAGTAGAATGGAAACCAGTAGTTTGGTATAGATTTTTTAGAAAGAGAGAGATGGTACGTCGGTTGACACAATTAGTCACTCACTTTGGAGAAACTGATATTGCTCAGACATTTCCAGTTGTGCTACCTGATGGTACCATGCGTGAGCAACAAATAATAGATCATTATCAGGTAGACATTGACAATGCTCCATCGGGTGGTGGTGCTGTGGTTGCCAAGGATGAGCTGTGCAATTACAAACTGGTGAGACCCAGAGTGAGTAATGCAGTGTTAGTGAAGTTTATTAATCAAGAGAATAGGATGAATCGGATGAATGATGACCATGAATGGCCAAACATTGATGCAACTCATGTACATATCTATGGGCAGTGTATGAGGGTGGGAGAGTGGGGATCAGTTGCGATATGTGACGGGGAGGGGAATTGAGAAGGGGGAGTGGGAGGATAGCTTTTACATACCTTAACATACATCTCAACACAACAAGTAGTAGCACACCATAATGAGATTTGAAAAAAGAAAGTATTAAAAAAGTAGTGGACAGGTAAAATTTAAAGAAGAAGGAGTTGAAAAGTTACCAAGTAGGTAACTAAATCAGGCAGAACTGATTGTCATTGCCATCATTGTTGTTTTATCACACGCAAATCTGGGAAGAAAAATCAAGAAGGGGGGAAATGGGGAGAAAAAAGGGGTTCCTGGCCCCCCATTTATTACTAACACAAGATTTCGTTAAGACGTCTTCGATTCACAGTCCCTGGTTTTGATTGTCCTCCTTCCGAGCAAGGAAAATTACTGTAGTGAGACATCTAATTGATAATTCTACAATGTTATACTTGATTTCAAGCAAAGGGATGTGCTTTTTGGGAGAAAAAGAACCCGGTAAACCGAAGCTCAAGTGATATCGAGTCAATTATGTCGGGCACTGCAGCAGGGCAGGCTGCCAAAGACTTTCATTATGAAGATGCTGATGACTATTGAATACAGTTGAGAGAAGGAAGACATCAGAAGGTAATCCACTGTCAGACTACTGGGGGGAAAAGGGCTACCCAACTAGACTAGAGAGGGATATTCAGGGAGATGGAGGGGGGAGATGCTTTGGTGGACGGGGGCAGCCCTGCTTGCTATGCTAGGTCTTGATAATAATAACATGGGCTTGATTGAAGTAGATGTATTATCTAGTAAATGTATAGCATTGTAAGTCGAAGATTCTGGCTTAAGCTGTATTGAAGGTCTAAGTCAAGGGTTCACTCCGATTGGCATCAAACATCGCTATCAATCTCTTGCATAGTAAAATATCGTGTCATTGGAGCTTCGTTTGACATCTATAAAGGACAAGGAATCTTCTTCAAGAACAGTATCCGTAAAAGAAAACAGGCATGGCTAAAACAATCGGATTAGGAGACTTGGACGAGCAACAGCTCGCCAACAAGACTGTTTTCGTGAGAGCTGATCTCAACGTACCTCAGGTAATTTGATTGATGATCCAAACCTAATCACGAGTTAGACTCGTCCCCTTACCCCACCCGACAAACATTCTCATTTCTCTCTCGCGCTGCACGCAGGACAAGTCCACCTTTGAGATAACAGACGACAACCGCATCCAGGCTAGCTTGCCAACCATTCAATACCTCCTCAACAAAAAGGCAAAGGTAGTTCTCTGCAGCCATCTTGGCCGTCCAAAGGGCCCAGACCCAAACTCCAGCCTGGCTCCAGTCGCCACGAGACTGTCTGAATTGCTAGGTCAAACTGTTGAACTGGCTCCCGATTGCATTGGCCCTGATGTTGAGAAGAAAATTCGTGAGCTTCAATCTGCACAGGTCCTACTGCTTGAAAACGTCAGGTGGCACCCAGAAGAAGAAAAGAATGACCCTTTTTTTGCAAAAGAATTGTCCAAGGGATGTGATGTCTACGTGAATGACGCTTTTGGCACTGCTCACAGAGCGCATGCCTCTACTGCTGGTGTTGCGAGCTACCTAGAACCCAAAGTTGCTGGTTTCTTAATGCAGAAGGAGCTAGACTACTTAGCTGGTGCTCTTGATGATCCCAAGAGACCATTCTGTGCCATCATAGGAGGTTCAAAAATATCGACTAAAATCACCGTCATTGAAGCCTTGCTCGGAAAATGCGACTGTCTCATCCTTGGTGGAGGTATGTCTTATACCTTTTTCAAAGCCCAAGGTCTTGAGATTGGCACGTCCATTGTGGAGGACTCTAGCATTGATTTAGCCACTTCTTTGCTTAAAAAAGCTGGAGACAAGGGAGTGGAAGTCATCCTCCCCGTGGATATTGTCGTCGCTGATAGATACTCCCCCGATGCAGAATCTAAAGTTGTAGCTATAGATTCTATTCCCCCAGACTGGATGGGGCTTGATATCGGTCCTGAGACGAGGGCTAAGATTAAAGAGAAGCTGGAGCACTGTAAGACGGTACTGTGGAATGGTCCTTTGGGTGTGTTTGAATTTGAAAAGTTTTGTGCTGGGACTAGAGCTGTTGCGGAAGTTTTGGCTCAGAAGAGCAATAGTAGTGATGGTATGATTAGCATTATTGGTGGAGGTGATTCTGCTGCAGCTGTGGAGCAGTTTGGGTTGAAAGACAAGATGAGCCATGTGAGTACAGGAGGTGGAGCTAGTTTGGAGTTGTTGGAGGGGAAGGAGTTGCCTGGTGTTGCTATATTGAATAGGAAATGAGAGAGAGGAGGAAGAGGAGGAAGGTGAGGTAATCTCTACATGATGAGATGAATACTTCAATGCTATTAGAGTAGGGTTTTTTGACTGCAACGCTGACTGGATGTATACAGCTTTAGTAGGGTTTTTTGTTAGTGAGGTTTTTCTCTAGATTAAGAGCAACACCACGGTGTTGTTGGTTAGTGTATTGATTATTTTAACGTTTCCTCATGTCGCAGAAGCTTTTTTGAGCGAAACAATATCCACGTAGAATATAAAATCGGCTGTGCACGAAGAGAATAGAAGTGATCGCGCTTGAACATGTGTGATATATCGCTTCCAGAGGGTTGGAAGTACAGGTGCGAGTCTTACCGCCTTACTAGCACACGTAGTATATCTGTCCTAGACAGAACCGTGATTCCAAGTTCTCAAACACCCCGTCTTTGCTAGTCTCACTCATCGCCCCCTTTCTGTCACACTCACAAAAACGCTACAGAACCCTCGAGCCAGACGACCATCCTGTTCTTCAAGCCCTTCACAGAGAGCTCTTCCCTGTAGATTATGACAATGCATTCTTCTATAAAGCAACCCATGGTTTGGATGAGATAGTTAGCTGGGCTGTCATTGCTCCCGCTCCTGATCCTCTTATTACCACCAATAATTACACCAACGATGATGATTCTCCGTCTCTCCAATCAACAACAACAGCACATTCCACATACCTAGTCAATAAAGGAACAGAAGAGATGGTCGCATTCGCTACTGCCAAACCATTCAAAGTATGCCAACTAGATCTAATAGATAGAGTGTCCATGAACTTGTATCTACCATCATCAACATCATCTTCATTAGAAAACACGACAGTATTATATCTCCTCACATTAGGAGTCTCCCCAAACCACCAAAGAGAAGGCCTAGCACTAAAACTTCTCTCCCAACTGAAACACCATGCTCTAGGTATATCAGGTTGTTGTGCCATGTTTCTACACGTAGCCACTTTTAATGAAGCCGCAATGGGTCTGTATGAAAGAGCTGGATTTCAACGTATGGCCGAGTTACCTGGTCATTATGAGATTAAAACGAATAGGCAGCCTGATGCTGGTAGGACAAAGTATGATGGGTGTCTGTTCATGTTGGACCTTATTCAAGGAGAAGAAGAGAGTGGTGATAATAGTTGGGTGGTGAGGGAGCAACAAGAGAATGGGGTTAATATAACACAGTACATAGTATCATTATTTGACAAATTGAAACTAGTGAGGAATAGTAACAGTGATAGAAAGCAAGAGAAGAAGGAACAACAGGAGATGCATTGGTTGACATGGTTGTTTAAAAGGGAAACTTAAATTTTAAGTTTGAGATGACTCTGAAGCAATGTTTAAGCTTGCAACATTTGAACAGAAAGAACTAATGAATAGAATATTAATAAGGAAAGCAGCTCATTTCCTCCTCCCTCCCTCTATCCCGTCTTAATGGATGCGATACGTCACAATGACCAGAAGGCTAGCTGCCTTAGCCCTCATCCTGGGAACACTCCAATCTTCAGCGTACCTACCCAGAATCTTCATCATGCTCTCCTGATGCAGTTTCTCAGCCATAATTTGCAATATTTTGTTGCAATTCTTCTGAACAAACTTATTTTCTTGGTGCCTTGTGGCAATCTTGAGCAATTCTTTGATCAAGCTGCCTCTTCCTTGGCCTGCTGTTACAACTTTGCCTCCACTGCTATCAGTATCACCACCATTACCACCGGCGTTATTGATAGCCTTCTTTTGCTTTGTACCATTGCTGCCTCCATTACTACTCCTATTATTGTGCTGCTGGTCAATGTCTTGGTGGTTGTCTAGGTATGGCAAGGCAGCATTTCCGAAGCATAATATGACTTGAAAAATAACAGAGAGAGCATCTATACGAATGTTATTGTCATAATGGTCAAGATATCTGGTCATTAGGAAAACGGTGTCAGCCAGCGTGGTATTTAACAACTGCAATCTGAGCTTGAGAGTGTTACGGATGCTGCGGAGAGCCTCAGTTAGTTGCATCCTTGTTGAATCTGCTTCCTCTTCATTCGATGACAAAATAACTGCTTGAGCAGCACCAGCAGTAGCAGCAGCAAGAGGAGGAATATCTGGGCCGTTCAACTGAAGGTTCGTTTTGAGGAAGTTCAAGGAATATTGAATTTCTTTTTCCAGTCTTTCCGAATCTGCTGGATTGACGCAGATGGCTGAAGAGGATGATCCGGCGCTGGAAGGCCTTGGTTGAGGTGGTGATGCTGCTGATTGGTGGTGGTGTGGAGGAGGAGGAGGAGGAGGCTTGGGTTTTTTAGTCGTGTTGTTATTGTTTGTATCGTTAATGTTGTTGGGAGGCTGCAGTGGAAGTATATGTGGTGGAGATACAGCAGATGATTGCATGATAGGTGGATTGTGAGGGGTGTGAGTATCTGACGCAATGAGTGACAGTGGTTGCTTCTTAGACTGCTGCTGAGCTGTCTTGATGGTTGGAGCAGCTAGCTTGGGTAGAGGGGTAGGTTCAGTTTTAGTTTTCAACTCTGGAATAGTGGTGGTAGTAGTGATGGTGGATTTGTTGTTGAGGGATCTGGCACCAGGGATTTTGGGTGGCCATGGTGGTTCTGCTCGTCTTGGAGGACGGACGGCGACCTGTTGTCGTTGACAATGTGTGGAAAACATTAGGGGGAGTTAGGATGAAATCTGGCGGTAATTTTGGGCTGTAAATAGATATGTGAAAGCGTTATATAGAAGGGTTGGAAGAGTTACCTCGGCATGAGCGTCGCTTAAATGAGAATGGCTTTGACAAAAACAGTTGAATGGTGACATGGCGGACTACTTTGACCGATGAGAAGTTTTGAAAATGTTAAGAATTAACTGACTGGAAAGGAATAGAGGTTTAGAATGATGTCATAACTGATATTGATGACCCAATAACACCCCCTTCAGATATCAGTTTCCTCTGTCAAGTGTAGCATTGTATGTAGGGGGCGGGATAGAAGCGCCGAGCGACTCCCAGTGACTGTCTTCTCAGGGATGGTCTTCTTCAACCTCTCCCTTTTCCTTTAAAGCTTTAAAATACTCGCTTTTCTGGCATAATTTTACCAATTTCGGTGCTTATAGTTCAAACTGTCACCTTGATCAGCCTTGAGAGGCTCAAGGTTTTGCTGAACGAGAGATTTCTCACTTTCTGTAGAATTATCTATTGATTTTAAAACTTCAAATGAATTAGACACTCTTAGCACCACGGAACATCAAGAAACACTCCACCCATCATTTGCACCTCATTCACAATGAACGAGGAACTAAAGACCCCCAAGGATCAACCAACCAGCTCCTCGCCTCTAAAACGGCAGCGCAGATCAGCCAAATTTCCAAAATGGAGAGAAGGCTTTACAGGCTATCCATCACCACCAGGCCCTCCACTACCTAGCCATCAACCCTCCAAAATCATACCTCCTCCACCCACAAACTCATCAGGAAAGAAGGCAGCAGCCAATAAGTCAGCAACAGCAGCAACAACAACAACAACAACAACAACAACAACAACAACAATCACCACCAGCCATCCACCAGCAAACCCAAGTACATCAACATCAACAGCAGTGTTACCTGCATCGCCATCAAAAGCAGGCCCCTCATCTGCAGCTACAACAATCAACCTCCCACCACCACCATCATCAACAACAGCAATAACATCAGGTTTCCAACCTAGCAATAAAATCCATATCAGCAAGAAATCTACATCAAAGCCTCCCAAGGCCAAGAAACCGTCGTCCTCGTCATCTTCAGTACCAACAGCAGCACAAAAAGAACTAGAAGCAAGGCAACGATTAGAAAGAGCTAAAGCCCTCCAGGTGGCCAGAGAAGCCACCGTATATAAACAAGCTATCAATGTCATGACAAGAGAGCTTGACATCCCATTAAATAAAGCCAAAGAGGCCCTAGATGAAACCAAGAACGAAGCCAAGATTAATGCAGCATCGGGAGGAGAAGAAGAAGTTGACTTGGATGCATGGGTGGAAGCAGCTCAAGTGTGGCTAGCACTGGCACAAGAATTGAGAGATGAACATGTCCTGCTTGGTGAAGCCATGGAAGTGTCACTTGCTGAGGCAGAACAGAGAAGACAGAAGATAAAACCAATAGAGGAAAGAACGGCGGAAGAGATTGCTGCAGCGTTTGAATCGAGTTCCACTATGAAAACACTAGTAGATGATTGTAACATGGCATTGGTGGGTCTGTTCGGGGAGATGGGGGGTGAGATGAGGAAGTTGATGATAGAATGGCTGACTTTAGAGCAAAATTGCAAGAAATGGTATGCTGTGAGTAGATATTATTTCCATATGGTGGCGGAGGAGATCAAGGCAATGTATGTGAATGATGATAGTGATGGTGGAAACGTTGCATTGCGTTTGCTGTTGGGTCAGAAGATAAATATAGTGAAGCAGGCAGTATTTACAATGCCTGAAGTAGAGACAACTGCTGGATGGGTGCCTCAGCTGTTTTTAGATGCAGCTAGAGGGAAAGAGGAGGATGTGGTGGAAATATTGGATTGATCATCATCATGAAATGAAATGAAATGAAAGGTGGGGCCGCCCCACCGGCTGTCTCCACCGGCTGTCTCCACCTCTCTCTCTCCCCTGCCCAAAGGAAACTGAAATGAATGTACAAACTTGTGGATTTGAAATATGCAGAGCAAAAGATTATGTAATATACAGTATTTAATTGTTGGAATTCGACTGTAGAAGTTGATTCTAAATACATGCATAGTTTCATCTAATGCATGGCGATTATATAAACTAGAGAAAAATTGGAGGCTACTTCATTAAGATTGTAATATGGTACATGAAAGAGCTCTTGTACATGGTGAAGTGGTGCCAGAGATACTAGAGAACCTAGCACAGCCACACATTGACTCTTTCGATTTCTTTTTAGGAGAAGGACTAGAGCAAGTGATTGAGCACTTGGATGGAATAGAGGTCCGTGATCTTCCTTCATTAACGTGACTTCATAGCTGTATCAATCCAATTTGACACCAATCTAACACTCCATAGAACTAACCATCCCATCTCATCTCCGCCTGTCCCCCCCCCCCCCCCCCCTCTCTCTCTGTGCAGATCGAACATCCAGCAACCAAGCAAACCTTCAGATTTTGGATAGAAAATGCAGCTGTTGGCAGACCAGTCAAGGAATCATCTGGAGCAGCAACTATGGGAGATCAAAGACTCTTTCCCAGAGAGTGTAGAGAAGGCGTGAGTTTTTGAAACCATACATCAACGGAGAGAGAGAACACAAACATACAGAGAAGGAAAAGAAGAATAGCACAGTGATGATTCAGTTTTATTATTTCTGACACCTCTTGTGCGAGGGTTTGTGTGTTGCTTTTAGTAGCATACTTTCCCTATGAACGTAACTAGCTGATTTTACTGAGTGCTTTTCTATCTTTTTTTCCTTTGTTTCTCTTCATGTGTCCCACCCATCCTTCACACACACATCTCTCTCTCTTATATTGCGATCAACTCATGCC
>Ga0209986_10000899_pt1 | contig 29298 bp, 27 predicted proteins | sample BlataG_FD_183168 | JGI IMG/M metagenome (GOLD analysis project Ga0209986, IMG submission 183168) | Deep subsurface microbial communities from Black Sea to uncover new lineages of life (NeLLi) - Black_00105 metaG (SPAdes) (version 2) | ecosystem: Environmental > Aquatic > Marine > Oceanic >...
CCGTGGAGACCGAGGCACGACTCAGCTCAGGGTCGGGTGACCAGGAGGTGCGTGGCTTGAAGGGCCCGGTGATAGCTAAGGCCGGCTCCGGCGATGTCCAGATTGAGGATATTGAAGGGGATGTCGATGTTGCTATCGGCAGCGGAGATATCGTCGTCGCCGGCGTCCGCTCAAGTGTCAGCGCCGATGTTGGGAGAGGGGATATCGACTTGAGGGGAATAACCGGGCGAGTCTCCCTTCGTGCCGGCTCCGGCGATGTCGCCCTCCACGAGCTTGGCGGCAGTACCGATGTCAGTATCGGGCACGGGGACATCTCGCTCGAATCGCCCGTCGCTGATGGTGCTGAATGGGTCTTTAAGGTCGGCTCGGGAGATGTGAGTCTCCTCCTCCCCAGCGACTCCGAGTTTAAGCTGCGTGCCGTGAGTGTCTCAGGCGAAATCGAGGCCGACTTCGGGCTCGAACCCTCGGGCAGGATGGGAATGCGAGTTGAGGGGCAGGTCGGGGAGAATCCTACCTCCGGGATCAACGTCAAGACGGCGCACGGGGATATCGAGATAAAAGCAAGATAACGGCCGGCGTCGATGACTAGCCATCCGCAGGATGGCGGGTGAACGGGAAGCGGGAGACCGTTCAAGAATGTAGCGCCAGCCTCCTGCCCGCTTGCCTTCGCTGAAGCTTTAGCGCAAGCAGGCCAGGGGTTGGCTCGCCTGCTGAAGCATTACGGAGAGCAGGCAGACGGGTCAGTCTCGGGCCGCACGACCATGAAGGGTCGCACTACAAAAACGTGCAGGTGGAGGGCAGCCCAGGTGCTTGGAATTGAATGTGAGCTCAAAGTTAGGTAGACTACAAACAGAAAAGAGAGCAGCAAGGAGGAACCATGCTTGAATTCTTGGAGGAGTTGCTAGGGCAGTTCACCGGGTCGGATTATGGTGAGCTGCGTTACCACGAACGCAAGGGCCTTAACATCGCCGTACGGCAGGGCGAACTCGAGGCTGCGAACTCCACAGTTTATAGCGGAGTGGGGGTGCGGGCTTCTTATCAGGGAGGTTGGGGGTTCAGCAGCACGTCGCGCCTGGACAAGGAGAGCCTCAAAGGGGCGATCCAGGATGCCGTTAGTGGCGCCAGGGCGGCAAGCAAGAAAGAAAGGACCAAGCTTGGGGAGGCCAGGTTGGCCAGGGGGCGGTTCAGTCCCGAGATCGAGGACTCTCTCAGTGCCCATCCCTTTGAAGAGAAGCTTGCCATGGTGCGGAACACTGAGGCCAAGGTTCGATCGTTTCCCGTTATGGCTTCCTGCGCATGCAGCTATAGGGAGAGCCTTGACCATAAGTACATACTCACTACAGATGGTGCCAGGGCGGAGGTGATGGACTCGAAGCCCGAGTTCAGGCTGCTGGGCGTGGCTGCTGCCAACGGCGAGCGGATAGAGGCTTTTGAAGGTGTGGGCATAACCGGCGGGTGGAGCGACCTCTTCAAGAGATCGCCCGATGAGTTGGTCGAGGCCGTCGTCAGGCGGGCGGGTGATCTCCTCAAAGCCGGGCACCCCAGGGGCGAGCGGGCCACGGTGATCCTGGACCCGGGCCTTGTGGGCCTGCTGGCACATGAGGCAATTGGCCACACCGTGGAGGCCGATTTCGTACTGGCCGGTGCGATCACTAAGGGGAGGCTGGGTCAAAGGGTGGGCAGCGAACTGGTGACCCTGGTCGACAGCGGGCCGTCGCAATATGGCAAGCACGCCGGTGGGACCGTCCTGGTCGACGACGAAGGGGTGATCGCGGAAAAGACCGTAGTGATAGAGCAGGGCATACTGAAGTCCTACCTGCACAATCGCGAGACGGCGGGCATGTTCGGGGTGAGGTCGACGGGGAACGCCCGGGCCTTCGAGTATTCAGATGAACCTCTGATCAGGATGCGCAATACCTACATCGAGCCCGGAGACAGGACCCTGGAGGAGATGGTCTCCGAGGTGGGGGAGGGCTACCTGCTTAAAGGGGCCAGAGGAGGTCAGGCCGATGCCAACGCCGAATTCATGTTCTCCGTGCAGGAGGCTTATAAGATAAAGGATGGCAAGGTCGGGAAGCTTCTGCGCGGGGTGGCGATCAGCGGCCAGGCCTTCGAGGTTCTCCAGAGCGTGGATGCGGTGAGCAAGGAGTTTCGCTTCGATATGGGTGCCGGCTACTGCGGCAAAGGCCAGTTGGCCAAAGTCGATGGTGGAGGGCCCTATCTGAGGTGCAGGGCGATCATAGGAGGGAGGAAATGATGAAGCTCTTAGAATATGGCGAATTCGCGGTAGAAAAGGCCCGGCAACTGGGGGCCGATGAAGCTGAGGCCTTCTTGACACAGGGGCGCGAAATAAGCGTTAAGGCAGAGGCAAACGAGCTCAAGCTGGCCACCAGTCATGCCAGGGACGGAGTCGGTATCCGCGTGTTCAGCAAGCAGGCACTCGGCTTCGCCTCGGTCAATATCCTCGACGAGCAGAACATAGCGGAGGCAGCCCGGGTGGCCGTGAGCCTGAGCAAGGCCTCGCCTCAGGACGAGCACAACCTACTCCCGGAGCCGCTGCCCATCAGGGCGGTCGCTGGGCTCTATGATCGGCGGGCCGAGGGGTTCCAGCTCGATGGGGCCATCTCCAGGGTTGAGGAGATGCTCTCGACCGCCAGAGGCTACGATTCCCGCGTGATGGTCGAAGAGGCCTCCTTCAACGCCACAATCGAGAGGCGGGCCATCGTAAACTCAAAGGGCATCAAGGCAGAGGAGCAGGGGGATTTGTTCTCCTACTTCATCATGGGGATGGCTCGAGATGGAGAGGAAGTCTCGAGCTTCAACTACCGCTTCGACTCCACCAGGAAAACCGGGGAGCTCGCTGTCAAGGAAAAGGCCCTGGAGTTTGCCAGAGGCGTGGTGGCCTCGCTCGGGGCTAAGAAGGGAGAATCGTTCGTGGGAACCGTCATCCTCTCACCCGACGCCGTTCTGGAGTTGATGATTGGCCCGATTGTCTGGGCGGTAAACGCCAACAATGTGCAGAAGGGAATGAGTCGATGGGTTGGGATGTTGGGCACACAGGTCGCCTCACCTCTCCTCACTATCGAGGACAACGGCCGGCTTGCAGGGGGCGCCTGTTCCGCCTCCTTTGACCGGGAAGGACTGCCACACGCACAGTTAAAGGTCATCGAGGATGGGGTCCTGCGCACATATCTGTATAACAGCTATACCGCCGGGAAGGAGGGGCGCAAGTCGAGCGGCCACGCCTCAGGAGGTGCTCGCTCTGTCCCCGGGATCGGCCCCACTAACCTCATGATCAAGCCCGGAGAGCGAAGCAAGGAAGAGCTCATCAGCGAGGTGAAGCGGGGCATCCTGGTCACGAGATTCTCAGTCTCCCCTCAACTGGTGAGCGGTGACGTCTCCGGAGTGGTCAAGGGGGGCTTCCTCATTGAGAACGGAAGGCTCACCCGGCCGCTCATCGAGACCATGATCTCGGGAAACCTGTTTGAGCTTCTTTCCCGGATTTCGGGCCTGTCACAGGAGACCGAGCACCTGGCCTTCCCTCCGGAAATCGCCCTTGTATCTCCCTACGTCAAAATCGAGGAGCTTACGATAACCGCCGGCTAGCTGCCATGGTGCGGGAGTTTGAGTTGGTGAGGGTAACGATTGAGATAACAGATCAGGCAGAGTTCTGTCGTCGTGCGCAGTCAATCTGTCATGTGAGGCCGATGTGCCTGGCCAGCTGTGCTTTGTGGATCGAGCATGGGAAAGATGGGTAGGCCGGAAAGGCATGGATCTAGATAAGGAGCTATAGATGGAGACCGTCCTCCACGTTAAGGATCTAACCAAGCTGTACCGCCAGCGTCGTGCTGAGGCGGTGGTGGCGGTCGATCGGGTCAGCTTTTCCGTCCGCAAGAACGAGGTTGTCGGGTTACTGGGCCCGAATGGAGCTGGAAAGACCACGACCATCAAATGCATCGCCGGTCTGATCAAGCCCACCTCCGGCGAGATATGGCTCGATGGAGTGGACGCTCTCCGACGTCCCACACGGGCCATGGAAAAGGTCGCTGCCCTCCTCGAAGGGAACCGGAACATCTACTGGCGCCTGACGGTCCGCGAGAACCTGGAGTTCTTCGCCGGGCTTCAGGGGTACCCTGTGGGGAAGGTCAAGGGATACATCGACGAGCTGATTGAGCTTTTCGACCTCAAAGAGAAGGAACGGACCACAGCGCGTAAGCTTTCCCGCGGCATGCAGCAGAAGTTGGCGCTCGCCTGCGCTCTGGTAAGACAGACCGAGGTGCTCCTGCTCGACGAACCGACTCTGGGCCTGGATGTCGAAACCTCTTATGAGATGCGGCACGTTTTGAAGGAGATGGCGGCTCGGGGCGAGCGCACAATCCTGCTCTCCTCACACGATATGCATGTCGTCCAGGACATCTGCCAGCGGGTGGTCATCATCAACAACGGGCGGGTCGTCGTCGATGATCGAGTAACCAGCCTGATGAAGCTCTTCCAGGCCAGCGCCTACCGTTTCGAGATCGAGGGCCAGCTAAGCGCAGAACTTGAGTTGAAGCTGAAGGGGCGTTTCCCTCTGCTTGCGCTCTCGGCCACAGACCATCGCACCTACATCGACGCCGACCTCGAAGATGATACCCAGCTCTACGAGGTGATGGATATTTTGAGGGACGGGAGGACGCAGATTAAGTCGATTGGCCATAAAGAGCCCAACCTGGAGGAGATCTTCCTGAGGATAGTGAAAGGCAGTTAAGATGAGGTATTTGGCGCTGTTCAAGGCCCTGTTGAAGATGAGGTATATCTACCTGAAGCGCTATTACTTTGATACCGTTTCCATGATCGTCACGATGTTCCTGATCTTCCTGCTGATCTTCTACGGCGCTATGGCCTTGCTGGGGGGTGCCACACCAGCCGACTCCGGCGATACCCTCGAAGGGATCGTCGTCGGGTTCATGGTCTGGACCTTCGCCCTGGTAGCCTACAGTAACCTCTCCTGGGGCTTGATTGAGGAGGCTCAGCAGGGGACTCTAGAGCAGCTGTATATGAGTCCGCTCGGCTTTGGCTGGGTGACCATCTTCCGCGTCGTCGCCAACTTCATCATAAACGCTTTCATGGTATTCATTGTGCTGTTGTTGATGATGGCTACCACCGGCAAGTGGCTGAACCTGGACATGCTTAGCCTGACGCCTTTGATCCTGTTGACCGTGGCCGGGGCCTACGGGGTCGGCTTCTTAATGGGCGGGCTGGCCCTGGTGTTCAAGCGGGTCCAATCAGCTCTCCAGATCCTGCAATTCGTTCTGGTCATCTTCATCGCCGCCCCCTTTGGGTGGATGCCGTTTATGAAGTTTCTGCCCTTATCGCTGGGGACCAGGCTCATCGGGCAGGTGATGATCGGCGAACTCTCTCTTTTCCAGCTTCCTCCGGGCGATGTCCTCTTCTTGATCGGCAACTCGGCTTTCTATTTCGGGCTGGGCTTCCTGATCTTCAAGTTGTTCGAGAACGTCGCCCGCGACCGTGGTTTGCTCGGACATTACTAGCTGGCCGGACTATGGCGCACGAACCGTACCTCAGTTTGCACGAGGCAGAGCAAGCAGGGGTGTCAGACAAAGCGCGACTCTGAACCAGAGATGAGACGCCCCCTTTCCGGATCATCCCTGGAGAAGATTCAGCCTTCAGACTCAACGCATCAGCCAGGCATCACCGGTGTGAGGTCACCCGAGGACACTTCTAAAGAGTCTTGACATCAAGTCGGGGAATGTTTGACAGGAAAAAAGAATGATGGTATACTTATGAGTTTTCGCTATGCCTCCGTTCCATTTTAGCTTCGTAGTCCTGGATTCTGCCGGCTAGTGTCTTCTATATACCGTTTTTAAGAAAGCTCAGGATCGTTTCCTCTATGTCTAAACATAAGGTGCTGAAGTCCTTCGCGAAATTGTCCGAGACTTTAGAAATACCTGACCTTATTCAGGTTCAGCTTGATTCCTTTCGCTGGTTTCAAGAAGAGGGGTTGAAGGAGCTGCTTCAGGAAATCTCGCCGATTCAAGATTATACCAACACCAGGCTAGAACTACATTTCGTTGACTACGAGTTTCGAGAACCCCTGCATTCTATCCCTGAATGCCTTGCACGGGGTCTGACTTACTCCGCTCCTACCCATGTGACGGCACAGCTAGTGGTCAAGGAGACCGGCGAGATCAAGCAACAGGAATTATACTTCAGTGATTTCCCCTTGATGACGGATGCCGGCACTTTCATTATCTCTGGGGTAGAGCGGGTAGTCGTCAACCAGCTGACTCGGTTTCCTGGCGTTTATTTCACGTTAGACAAGGACCCTTCAAGCGGGCGGGAGTTGGGTTATGCCAAGCTTGTGGCTGAGCACGGGGCATGGCTTGATTTCGACACTTCTGGTCGAGACGTGATCTCGGTCAAGGTGAGCGGCAAACGCAAGATACCGGCCACCACATTGTTGCGCGCCATAGGCTTTGGAACCGATGAGGAATTGTATTCGCTTTTCCAGGATGTAGATAACTCGCCTGACCGCGCTTTCATCCGCTCTACTATGGAGCGAGATCCCCTGGTCAAGAACAAGACTGATGCCCTGTTCGATATCTATAGAAAACTGTCTTCCGGCGAGGCTCCTAGCCTGAGTAGTGCACAGGCCTTGCTGAATAATTTCCTGTTTAACCCGCGCCGCTATAGCCTGGGCAAAGTTGGTCGTTACAAGCTTAACAAGAAGCTGGGCCTTAATATCCCCGGGGACTGCACCGGCCTGACTCCTGAGGATCTGGTGCAGATAGTCCGTCGCATCATCTCGGTCAATATTGGCCTGGAAGATCCTGATGATATTGATCATCTGGGCAATCGCAGGGCGCAGGCCGTAGGTTTTCTTATACAGAAGCAGTTTCGTATCGGCTTATTGAGGCTGGAGAGAGCTATTAAGGAGCGGATGAGTATTCTGGGCCCGGAGGCAGCAACTCCTGCCGCTTTGATCAATATCCGTCCGGTAGCAGTTGCTATCAGGGAGTTCTTCGGGCGGTCTCAGCTATCTCAGTTCATGGATCAGACTAATCCGCTGGCTGCGCTAACTCACAAACGTCGTCTCTCTGCCATGGGTCCTGGCGGCCTCTCGAGAAAACAGGCTGGATTTGAGGTACGCGACGTGCATCATTCTCATTATGGCAGGCTGTGTCCGATAGAAACACCTGAGGGGCCGAATATCGGTCTTATTGGCTCTCTGGCTACTTACGCTTCGGTAAACGAATATGGTTTTATCGAGACACCATATCTCAGGGTTGTCCACCAGGTTCCCAATAAGGCGGAAGAGTTGCTGGGCAGAACCATCGGAGACGATATAGTGGATGACGAGGGCGCCCTCGTGGCCAAGGTTGGAGCGCCAGTTACAGAAGAGCTTGCGCAGAGGTTGTCTTCTCTGCCGGCTCAGGATATAAAGGTGATTCCTCATGTGTCTGGCGCAATCGCCCGTCTGACAGCCGACGAGGAAGGTCAATACGCCATTGCCCAGGCGAATGCGCCCCTCAATGAAAGAAATGAGTTTGTCTATGACAAGGTTGAGGTTAAGAGGGGGGAAAGATACTTCAAGGAATCTGTAGACAGGGTAGACTTCATCGATGTTTCACCCAAACAGCTGTTCGGCATAGCTGCTTGTCTTATCCCTTTTCTTGAGCATGATGATGCTAACCGGGCTTTGATGGGCTGTAACATGCAGCGGCAAGCGGTGCCCTTGCTACGGCCCGAGTGTCCTTTGGTGGGCACGGGCATGGAAGGAGAGGTAGCTAAGTATAGTGGACAGGTGATATTTGCCCCCTATGATGCCGTGGTTACCTCTGCCACAAGCTCAGCAATATCGGTCAGAAACAAGAAAGGCGAAGAGAGCTCTTTCAATCTGATGAAGTTCGTCAGAACTAATCAGGGAACATGTATCACCCAGCATCCTATTGTCAGCAAAGGTGACAAGGTTAAGAAAGGGCAGGTGTTGGTAGATAGCTATTCCGTAGATGATGGCAATCTTGCCCTAGGGCAAAACCCCATCGTTGCGTTTATGAGCTGGGCGGGATACAACTTTGAAGATGCCATTATCATCAGCAGAAAGCTGGTGAAGGATGACGCCTATACTTCCATTCACATCGAGAAATATGAGATAGAGGAGCGCGATACCAAGCTTGGTCCTGAGGAGATCACCAGGGACATACCTAATGTGAGCGAGGAGAACCTCTCTGACCTTGATGAGATAGGTATTGTGCGTATCGGAGCTGAAGTGAAACCCAACGACATTCTGGTTGGGAAGATCACCCCTAAGGGTGAAACCGAGCCGTCGGCCGAAGAAAAGCTGTTACGGGCCATTTTTGGTGAGAAGACACGCGAGGTGAAGGATAGCTCTCTGAGAATGCGATCGGGAGAGTGGGGGAGGGTAATCCGGACTAAGGTCTTTTCTCGCGACACTCATGATGAACTATCCGCCGGGGTGAACAAGCTTATCCAGGTATGGGTTGCTCAGAAGCGAAAGATCTCGGTGGGAGATAAGATGTCAGGTCGGCATGGCAATAAAGGGGTTGTGTCTATTATAGTGCCTGAAGAAGATATGCCATTCTTGCCGGATGGCACGCCTGTAGACATTGTTCTTAACCCTCTTGGTGTTCCCTCCCGTATGAACCTCGGACAGGTAATGGAGACTCATCTGGGTTGGGCAGCTCAGACTCTGGGTTTCAGGGCTGTCAATCCTATTTTTGATGGAGCCGATGCTCTGGCTATCGAGGATGCCCTGGCTAGGACTTGGATAGCCTGGAAAGCTGGCGCCGTTAACTTCAGCCCCGAGAATTCGGGCGGAGCCAGAACTGATCTGGAGAAGGCGGGAGAGTGGCTCGGCCGTCACGGGTTTGATGCCGGAGAAGTGATGCATGGAGAGAAGGAGGGAGTAGCCAGGAGAGCCTCTCTCTGTCTGTGGCTCGAAGAACTGGGCATAGCTGACATTGACCAGCTTAGATCTCTGAGTGACATGGATCTGGAGCAGATGGTGCAGAAGACCTACAAAGAACGCAAGCTCTATCCTCCTGTTTTTGGCAAGGTGGAACTGCGGGACGGTAGAACCGGTGAGGCGTTTGACAGGCCGGTAACTGTAGGCAGCTTATACATGATGAAGCTGATTCATCTTGTCGGTGATAAGGTGCATGCTCGCTCTACCGGCCCGTACTCGCTGATCACACAGCAGCCGTTGGGAGGGAAAGCTCAGTTCGGCGGTCAAAGATTTGGCGAGATGGAGGTCTGGGCATTGGAAGGGCACGGCGCCGCTCATACGCTTCAGGAGATGCTGACAATAAAATCGGATGACGTAATGGGACGGGCTAAAGCTTATGAGTCGCTTGTCAAAGGCGAGGATATTCAACAGCTCGGTATTCCCGAATCCACCAAGGTCTTGTTCATGGAGCTACGCAGTTTAGGTTTTGCTGTTGAGCTGCTTAGCGAGGGGGAAAATGTCTCAATTTGATGGCATTAACGGTATCCGAATCAGTCTTGCCTCATCGGAACAGATCAGGAGCTGGTCTCACGGTGAGGTCACTAAGGCGGAGACCATAAATTACCGCACTTTGAAGCCAGAAAGAGATGGTCTGTTCTGTGAGAAGATTTTCGGACCGGTCAAGGATTTCGAATGTCACTGTGGCAAGTATAAGAAGGCCAGGTACAAAGGAGTTATCTGCGATAAGTGTGGTGTTGAAGTGGCTCATTCGGGCGTGCGCCGGGAACGCACAGGACATATAGAGCTGGCCGCGCCGGTTACCCATATCTGGTTTGCCAAGTTAGTGCCTAGTCGGCTTGGGCTACTGCTCGATCTCTCTCCTCGACACCTGGAAGGCGTCATATATTTCGCTCGGTACATCATCATCTCGGTTGATGAGGAGGCTAAGGAGAAGAAGCTTCGTCAGCTCGAGGAGGAGATAGCTGGCAAGACTGCTGAGCAAGAAGAGCGCCTGAACAAGAAGATTGAGGAAGTGGAAGCCAAGAGTCTGCAAGAAGATCTCAAGGTGAAGGAAGTGAATCAGCTTCGTGCTGCGACTATGGAGCGGAAGGGAACACTTCAAGAAGAGCTAAAGGCAGGCATTGAAGAGATAGGGAGTCTTCAGCCGCTAAGATTGCTTAACGAAGAGGAGTGCAGGCGGCTTAAGGATAGATATGGCGGGGTTTTTGAAACCGGCATGGGAGCTGAGGCTATTCTGCAGATATTGAGGCAGATCGATCTGGATGCCTTGCATCAGAAGCTTCTTGAGCAAATCCGCAGCACCTCGGGAGGATATCGTAAGAGAGTTAGTCAGCGACTGCAGTTGGTTGAAGGTTTCAAGCTCAGCGGGAATAAGCCTGAGTGGATGGTTCTCACTGTGCTGCCCGTGTTACCTCCGTCGCTTCGTCCCATAGTTCAGTTAGATGGTGGGCGCTTCGTTATTAGCGATCTTAACGACCTCTATCGGAGGGTTATTAATCGCAACAATCGTCTCCGCCGCCTCATCAAGTTGGGTGCGCCGGAGATAATCATCCGCAATGAGAAACGCATGCTGCAGGAAGCTGTTGATGCCCTTATCGACAATGGGCGAAGAGGGCGCGCAGTCACCACCGGTAACAAGCATGCTTTGAAATCCCTGTCCGACATCCTGAAGGGCAAGCAGGGGCGGTTTCGGCAGAATCTTCTCGGTAAGCGGGTAGACTACAGTGGTCGCTCGGTCATTGTTGTCGGGCCGAAACTTAAGCTCCACCAGTGCGGCCTGCCGCGCCATGTTGCCTTGGAGCTGTTCAAGCCTTCAGTGATGCACAAGCTGATCCAGAATGGATATGCCAATAACCTGAAGAGTGCGCGGCGCCTGGTGGAAAGAGGTAACCCCGAGGTTTGGGATGCGCTGTATGAAGTAGTTAAGGAACGTCCTGTATTGCTTAATCGCGCTCCCACATTGCACCGGCTAAGCATTCAGGCCTTTGAACCCGTGTTAATCGACGGCGATGCCTTTCAGTTGCACCCCCTGGTCTGTACCGCCTTCGGTGCCGATTTCGACGGCGACCAGATGGCAGTTCATGTGCCATTATCCAAGGCGGCAATCAAGGAAGCCAGGGAGCATATGCTGAGCCCGTATAACATGTTGCTCCCGAGTAGTGGTGAGCCTGGAACAACGCCTACCCTGGATATGGTTTTGGGCTGCTATTATCTTACGCTTTCTAAGCCTGGAGCCAAAGGGGAAGGGAAACTGTTCAGCAGTTTTGACGAGGCTAAGCTAGCTTACGACCTTGGCGTTATCGAGCTTGGTGCTGAAATCATCGTGAAAGATCCTTCGCTTGGTTCAGATGGAGGCAGAATAAATACTACAGTGGGCAGAATCCTCTTTAACGATACCTTGCCTCCACAGCTTCGCTTTCGCAACCAGACCGCAAATAAGGCTTCATTACGAGCGTTGGTCTCTGACTGCATTAGCGTATTGGGCTGCGAAGGCACTGCCGGTGTCCTGGATAAGCTCAAACAAGCGGGATTTGACTACGCCACAAAGTCGGGCGTTTCGGTCGCTATGAATGATATCGAGGAGCCTCCAGATAAGCACAGGGTTCTGGAGGAAGCCGATGAGAAGATGAGCCTTATTGAAGATCAGTTCAACCATGGCTTGATTACTGAGGATGAAAAGTATGAGAGCTCGATTCAAGTGTGGATGGAGGCTACGGATAAGGTTACTGAGGATATTTCCCGAACGCTGGATCCTTACGGGAGTATCTACATGATGGCTACGTCGGGCGCCAAGGGGAATGTTTCTCAGATCAGACAGATGGCCGGTATGCGCGGGTTGATGACCGACCCCTCAGGGAGGATCATAGATTTCCCCATCAAATCCAGTCTCCGTGACGGACTGGCACCCATGGAGTACTTCATCTCTACCCATGGCGGTCGCAAAGGGTTGACCGATACGGCCTTGAGGACATCAGACAGCGGTTATCTTACCAGGCGGCTTGTTGATGTAGCTCAAGACGTCATTGTGACTCAGATGGATTGCGGCACCCCCGAGGGAATCTGGATATTCCGCCAGACTGCAGATCTGTCTCTTCCCCCGTTTGAAAAGCGGATTATCGGCTATCTAGCGACCAGCCAGGTCGTTGATCCGGCTACAGGTGCCGTTATTGTTGATCGTGATGAGGAAATCGACGAAGAGAAAGCGCAACGGATTATCGAAGCCGGCATTACCGGGGTACACGTGAGGTCGCCTCTTACCTGCCGTTCTAGATTTGGCGTTTGTCGAAACTGCTATGGAAGGGATTTCGGGAAAAAGCAGCCGGTGAAGCTCGGCACCGCTGTAGGAGTTGTTGCTGCCCAGAGCATCGGTGAGCCCGGAACGCAGCTCACGCTGCAGACTTTTCATACCGGGGGCATAGCAGGGCTCGATATCACCACCGGACTGCCTCGAGTAGAAGAGCTTTTTGAGGCTAGAACCCCGAACGGCAGTGCCATAATCTCGGAAATCGACGGCACGGTTGAAGTGACTCATACCGACGGGGAGAGTGTAGTTAAGGTCACTAGCTCTGATTTCTATCTGGATGAATACCCGATTCCGCCAGGAGCGGAGCTAGCTGTTACCGACGGGCAATCGGTTGGCGCGGGCAGCATCCTGTTTTCTCTGCCGGAGCAGACTCAGGAGAGTTTGCCGGCCATTAGCGGGGGCGAAGGCGATCAATCGCAGCCTGTAGTGGCTCGAGTGACCGGTCAGGTCATCACTGAGGATGATCATATCTATGTTCGGTATGAAGAGAGCGAAGAAAGAGAGTATACCGTTTCCCATGGCGCGCATTTGCTCGTTCAGTCGGGAGATACGGTCAAAGCAGGCGACCGGCTTACCAGAGGGCCCGTTAACCCTCACGATATCCTGCGTATTATGGGAAAAGCCGCAGTCCAGCAATACCTGATTGATGAAGTACAAAAGGTGTATCGCGCGCAAGGAGTGACTATACATGACAAACACATTGCTGTCATTGCTGGACGCATGCTAAGCAACGTGAGGATCATCTCCTCAGGAGATACAAAGCTCTTGCCTGGCGAGTTGGTTGATCGATTTGACTACGAGGAGATAAACGCCAGGGTGCTGGCGGAGGGAGGTGAGCCGGCAACGGCTCAAGCTGCGCTTCTCGGCATAACCAGAGCTAGCTTGAGCAAGGACAGTTGGCTGGCAGCCGCCTCCTTCCAGGAAACCGGGCGAGTTCTGGTGGATGCTGCGATCAAAGGTAAGCTGGACAAGCTTCGCGGTCTTAAGGAAAATGTGATTCTTGGTAAGCTCATCCCGTCTCGCGTCCTTTCTGTGAGTCCTGATGATGGGAGAAGATTAAAGGCGGGAGGTTTTGGCGAAGACAAGGCTGAGAGTTTGGAGCTGGAGAGCTCGTAGAGGTTTGACTTCCAAAGGTTAGCGATGCGGCTCATTTCAGGCAAAGCAGCAGCTGAAGATAAATCCGTTGACCTCGACCTTCGTCCTAGGCGCCTTAGTGAATTCATAGGGCAAGAAAGAATCAAGGATAATCTGAGAATAGCCATTATCGCTGCTCAGAAGAGAGGCGAGTCACTGGATCATGTCATGCTCTATGGTGCTCCTGGTTTGGGAAAGACTACCCTTGCCTACATCATCGCTGCTGAGATGGGAGTCAATATCAAGGTTAGCTCCGGCCCGGCTATAGAACGCACTGGAGACCTGGCAGCTATTCTCACCAATCTGCATGAGGGCGATATCCTCTTCATTGACGAGATACACAGGCTGAGCCATACGGTAGAAGAGAAGCTCTATCCCGCCATGGAGGATTTCGCATTTGACATCTTTCTAGGGAAAGGTCCAGCTGCTAGAGACTTGCGACTGAATTTGCCCCATTTCACCTTAGTCGGGGCGACTACTCGCCTTGCGCTGTTGAGTCCTCCCCTTCGCGATAGATTCGGGGTGACATATCATCTTGATTTCTACGATGAGGCAGCAATACAGGCAATTCTGGAGAGGGCAGCAACCATCCTCAAGGTGAAAGCTGAGAGGGAAGGACTTGTGCCGATTGCCCGCCGCGCTCGAGGCACTCCCAGAGTGGCCAATCGTCTCTTGAAGAGGGTGAGAGATTATGCGCAGGTGATGGCAGACGGAGTGGTCACCCATGAAGTAGCGTTGGAAGGGCTTTCAAAGCTCGAGATAGATTCTGTGGGTTTGGATGACATAGATCACAAAGTGCTGCATACGATAATCCACAAGTTTGACGGTGGTCCCGTAGGTCTGGATACCATTGCTGCTTCCATTAACGAGGACGCTGATACCATCATGGACGTTTATGAGCCCTATCTTCTTCAGCTAGGTTTTCTAGAGCGAACACCTCGCGGCAGAGTAGCTGCCAGGCTTGCCTATGAACACCTGGGGCTGCCTTACAGAAGGGATCTTGAATCCCAGCCTGGCTTGTGGAGTCAGGCACAGAGCTGATCTTCGCTTATTAAGCACCCCCCGGAAAATCCACTTGGCGCCTCTGCCCGTAAGTCCTTGGTCTTGTGCAGCGATTTTACGGAATCTTCCCAATGCCAGCGGGTGGAGGCCGGAGTTCTTAGGGGCGGAGTTCTGCCCGGGCGATTATTGGTATGCTCTAGCCTGCATCCATACAGGGATGGCAAAGGCGAACAGAGAGAAGAGTAATATCAGCCAGCCCCAGGCATCAATGCTGGCTCGACTGGCCAGGGTTACTGAGAGCAGGATCACAACAGGTGGAGTCAGCAGACTAAGGATTTTGTGTGTGCGCGACTTGAGGCGGATAAAGCCGATAGTTGCTCCCGCCAAAGCAATGAAACTGATGACTATCCAGGGTGCCTTTGCCTGCAATCTCGCCATCCACATGTCATTTGCCAAGAACTCATTTCCTGCACCCGACGATAGGAACCAACCGAATATGACAGGCATGGGGGCCAGCATTAGCGATGCGTATAGCCAATCACGTCTTGCCGTCTGTCTTACTATGTGCACAAGCACAAAGAGAGCCAGGGGGATGTAGATCAGCGCTGCTATCCATCCCCAGCCTTGAGGAAGGGAAAGCAGCAATATGCCGGTGACTACTACCGGCATAAGGTAGTATCCCAACCAGGGGAAGAGCCATATTGGCTTGCCTCGATGCCAACCATAGATCGCTGTGCCCACGGTTAGGCCCAATATGATTGACAAAGAGATGACGTTGTGCCAGTAGTAGTATGAAGCGAAGAGGGAGGCAACCAGAAAGTGCGGCAAAGCACTGAAGAACGCCTCTTTCCAGCTACCTTGAGCATGAGTTTCATAGATTTGCTGGGCAATTAACTCCGGCGAACCGAGCGACTGCACAGCGATTTTGCTTGCTTCCTCTCTGCTTAGCCCGGTCTCCTCTAGCTCCTGAGTCTTATCTTGGAGATGTGCGTAGAGTTCCTGAGCCGCGTCGTCCCTGATGGTCTGGTCGATTCTGAGGTAGGCTTTGAACCTATTCAGATAATGGCTTGCGTTAGCTGTCATGTTATTGTTAGACTGTTTCCGGCTGTATAACTGCCATAACTGCGCTGGAAAAATCCTGCCAGGTCGCCAACCTTGTAGCTAGAACCTGTCGTCCGTTGTCAGTGATGTAGTAATAGCGCCTTTGCTGGCCATTGGCTAGAATCTGCCACTTACCCTCGATGAGCCTTTCGCGCTCTAGGCGGTGCAGAGCAGGATAAAGGGTGCCTTCCTTGAACTGGAAATACCCGTTGCTCCTTTTCACCAGTTCTTTCACTATTTGGTAGCCATAGGTAGGCTGACGACTAATCAGGCAGAGGAGCAGAGAATCAGTGTTTCCTTTCAACAACTCGCGCCCGTAGTTCATCGTTTCACCTCGTTCAGTACGCTAGCTCTCAATGAACTATAGCACTGACTGGGTATGGCGTCAATATCAGCGGGAATCGGGGTCCTGTTCTGGTTGCCGCAGTGAGCTCTGACTGGTAAAATATCCTCTGGGGCAATGTATCGCAGCACGAAGGATTACCACTTCATTCGCGACGTTGCCGAGAAGGTCGGTCACGAGGACCCGAAGCGTGCCGTCGGAAGACCCGCTGAGGTCCATCTCTCTCAGAGAGAAGCCGCATCAGGCGACCTCCTCATTACTGTCAGGATTGAAGGCTAGCCGCTATGGGTGCTTTTGAGGAGTTCACCGACCTGATAAGGCAGACAGAGACTATGCAAGCCCTTCTCGGCAGCCTGGAAAGGGAGCCGGCGAATCTCCTGGCCGCCATTTGCAGGGAGCATGAAACGACCGGCAGGGCAGTTCCTGACCATCACCTCAGTTTGGCGGGCTACTTTGGCGAGGCGATGCTCAGGGCATTGGTATCCGCACATCTGGTTACCAGGGAGAAGGAGGATAGATTCTCACTCTACGTGTACAAGCCAACTGAGGCGGGGCTCAAGTATTATGAGGCCATGCGCAAGGAGAAGATGATCTAGTGTACGAGCTCATTGATACTCATGCCCATCTGGACGAGTTGAATAACCTCGATCTGATGATCGAGGAAGCCAGGAAAGCCGGCGTCATTGCCGTAGTCGCTGTGGGCTCCGGCCACCGGTCGAACATAAGAACCCTGGAAATCTCGCAGCAACATCGTCGCTTTATTTATCCTGCCTTGGGCTTACATCCCTGTGGGCTGGCCGATCTCGGCGCGCCTGAGATAGACGATAGTCTGCGATTTATTGAGGAGAATATCTCTGCCGCGGTGGCTGTCGGTGAAATAGGTCTGGATTATGACAAGAGAGTGCTGAAGGTAGCGTCCAAGGAAATGCAGAAAGAGGTTTTTGGCCGGCTTCTGCAGATAGCCAGGAAGCACGCTAAGCCGGCGATAATCCACAGCAGATATGCCTGGAAGGATGCACTACTTCTGGTTCGGGAAGCCGCCATAGATAAAGCCGTCTTCCATTGGTTTACTGGCTTTTCCAGCGTTCTTAAGGATATAATTGCTGGTGGTTTTTTTGTTTCTGCCACTCCAGCCGCTGAGTATCATGAGGAGCATAGAAGGGCAGTCAAAGAAGCACCTCTGCACAGACTACTTCTGGAGACAGATTGCCCTGTAACTTATGGAAGGGTAGTACGGTATGAGTCGAGGCCCGCTGATATCCTAAGAAGCCTTGAGGCTGTGTCCTGCATCAAGGGAGGTGCTGAAGCTACGATTGCTGAACAGACGACGAGAAATGCCACTGACTTCTTCTCTTTAGATGTAACATTTCGAGTAAGGAGGTGAATCATATGATGCAAGCCATAGTAGGTGAGGATAACTTCAAGAAGACCGTTCTGGAAGCGAAGTCGCCAGTTGTGGTGGATTTCTGGGCGCAATGGTGCGGTCCTTGCTTGGCTACCGCTCCGATTCTGGAGGAACTAGCCAAGGAATACGCCGGCAAAATGGACTTCGTCAAGGTGGATGTCGATGCGAATGGGCCTTTGGCCGCCAGGTATGGAATAGCTTCAATTCCCACTATGCTCATCTTCAGAGGCGGCGAGCCTGTTCAGCAGATTACTGGTTACAAGCCCAAGAAGGAACTCCAAAAAGCATTAGATGGAGTTCTGCAGAAGTAAACTCCGCGCTAGCTCTTGATGATATATCTAGCCGGAAGGCAAGAAGAAGTCCCGGATGAATTCGAATTCCTCAGGCAGCAGTGCCAGTAACAGGGGGAATCCTGCCATCAGGAATCTGGCTACTGCTGATTGAGCAATAACTGTCTCCATGCCTGAGTGATACCTGACCACGATAGCCAGAACTGCAGCGCATAACAAGCTGCCTATAAAGGCGCCGAGGACAAATCCCACAAGCCTGTCAAGCCAGCCCAGCAACGTGATGTGAATCAGCTTGGCTACAAGCCAGCCGATCACTCCGGCAACAACTAGGGTAGCTATCAAGATAATGGCGTAAGCAGCTATATTCGCCCAGGTAGCGCCGGCGGGGGAAAGCAATGCAGCGAGCCCGCCGTAATAACGCCCGGCTAAAGCTATGCCGCCTATCAGCCCGGCAATGCCGAAGGCTGTCTTGATAATCCCGTTCCGCAGGCCTGCAAAACCCAACAAAAGAGCAACAACTATTATGACTATGCTCAACCAGTTCATTGTTTACCTCTGCAATCTGGCATTTCTATGCTTGTAGGATGGCCACTCGTTCGCTCAATATCCTTCTTCTCTCCACTCACAGCCTTATGGGAGACTGCATGCGGATTTGCGCTGCCGTAACGGCGCCTCCAATCAGGATTATACTCTAACGCGGGTCCGACTTCCAAGCGGAATGTTAGATGAGGTTCCCGGCATAGAGATGCGGTTTCAAACACAAGGCTTGTGGATTGCGCTTCTACCCGCGCAGAGCCTGCACAATGGCCTCCCTGAGGCCATCCCTAGGCGCTTCATAGCCCCAACCTATCTCGTGGCCGTTGATGAAGATAGCGCGGGGTATGTGATGACGGATAAGCACCGCCCGGTCATCCGCGCAGTATTCGTTGAGCGCCACCGAATCCCCGAACTCTGCAGCCACCTCGCTGACCCGCTGCGCCTCGATGCCGCTTGTCTGACAGAATGTATTCCAGAAAAGGTCGATCACGACCTTTCCCGGCATCGGTGTGAACCTGTAATCGGGCTTCAGGGGGATGGGGGCTTCGGCACGTTCGGCAAGAACCTTCCATAACAGCACAGGCCTGTCCTTCGCATTAGAACGTTCGGAGTCGCATGGCTGACATGGCAGGAAACCGTTAGTCTCGAAAAAGCTAGCCGGCATGAACCAGAAATCGTGGCGGTAGCCCATGGTAACAATCGCCTTCCGGCCCTGGCGCCTGGCCTCTTCTTCGGCGGCAACTATCAGGGCTTTTCCCAGTCCGTGACCTTTGTTCAGTACATATAAGCAAGGTATCACCAGCAAGTCGTGTCCGAGAGGTCCCCAGGGACAAAACTCAATAGGGATGACATACAGGAATCCTGCTCGTTCACCATCGAGGGTGGCAACCTTCACCCGCAATCCTTTTTCGTGCATATTCCGGAGCCAGGCCAACCGCCTGCTGGCACACGCGTCTATCTCCTCCGACTCGTTGGTATGTGTGCATGTTCCGACGAAGTACTCATCGGCTGCGTTCATGTCCCGGATTTCTATCGATGGCTTCATATCACTCCATCTCCGGCTTCACTACAGAAAAGCGCTGAGCCTCAGGCAAAAATCTAGGGGAGTGCGCGCCAGTTGCGCCAACCTCTTGTGCCGTGTCAGGCGGTGTTCCACTCATAAATCTAACCTCATCAGGGGAAACTCTTTGTCGTCTTTCTGGATTCTGAATCCGTTCCTCAAGTAGAACTCCACGGGCCCTGACGGATTCTCCCGGTTACCCTTTCTCCCGAAAGTCTCAATCGCTTCTATTCCCTTTTCCCTTAATTCATCAATAATGCTGTGCAGGAGCCGGTTGCCCAGGCCTGATCCCCTGAACTGCTCTTGCGCAATGAACAGACAGGAGATCAAGACAGCATCATCGCTCGGTGGCCCCGAATCATATTCTGCTGAATTGGGTAGATGTCCCGGTGGCGCATACTGGGCGTAGCCTACTCCTTTTCCCTCGATATACAAGAGCTTTCCGCAGTTTCCGAACTCCTTGATCGTCCTCTGCAACCAGCTAAGCTTGTTCGCGAACATCTCCTCCTTTCGTTCGGTCGCCGCATCCACGCACTCTTCGGGGTATTCCCAGTAGATGCAATACTTGCAGCTGAAGGGATGGCCGGGCCATTCCGGAGCATCCACCAGGTTTTCCTCGGTCAGGTTGATGATTTCGACGTTCATGTTTACGTCAGCCTCCCGGAATTCTACTCAAAGCCCTGCATGCCTGCAAGATACCTCGGATATTTAAGGAAGCCGAGCGGATCCCAGACATGCTGTCATACGAATTCGGCTATTAGCACGCCGACCAACGGATGAATCTGCTCGACGTGAACATCAGCCCCCATCTGCTCCAGGCAGTACGTCAGGTATTCTACTCGGCAGGGAAAATCGGTATCTCCGGCGTCATAACCTACCTCATCGAATTCCTCCCGATGTTCATCCGGATCCTCGAAGAACATGATATCGCCAATCACCATACGGCCCGGCCGGCGCAACAAAGCAGCCAGAGTGGTCAGGCTCTCTTTCTTCAGTTGATCCGGCAGATGGTGCAATGAATATACGGCCAGGATCTTCGTAATGCCATATGGAGCAAGGTCGAGTTCAGCACAAGGGTCCTCAAACCCGCCGTAGGCAAGGACCACATTGCCTAAGCCCTCCCGTTCAGCCTTCATTCCGGCTCGCTCCAGACTCCTCCTGCTAACATCAATACCGATTACCTGCCGGCAGATACGGGCGGCAGCAATGGCCTTTTCCCCAGTGCCTGTGCCGACATCAAGTAGCACATCTTCATGGTTCAGTGCCAGCTTTTCAAAAGCTACTTGACCGGCTATCTGCGGGATACTCTGTCCGAACATTCCAGTGTGTTTACCGGTGACGCTCTTTGCGTCAGTCATGCCGTCAAACAAGCGAGCGACACGTTCTCTATCATACTTCGGCATTTGCTTATCTCACTTTAGAACAATGATACTAAGCGAATATCGTACAGCAGTTCCAGGATATGCAAAGAGTGAGGCGAAGCCGAGCCTCTGGGTGGAGTGAAGCATGGCCATCTGCCCGTTATCAGGCAGGCCCCGTTCGCTTCCTCGTTCATTCCTCACACCCTTGTTCATTCTTGAGCTGGCTCGTAGATTCTCGCTTTCCCTGTCCAGCTATCTCTCCATTCGATCCCCTTGATGACGATCTTCAATAGACAGAATTCGTCAGAGTCTGGGCCATTCGGGAAGTATTGCCGCAAATCGAAGGTGGCCAGCTTCCACACTCTCTTCTTCTCTTCTGCATCCGGGATTATCTGAGCTTCACCGACGACAATGGCGGCCTTATCGCCGTTAGGTTGCTCCACAAGAGCAAGACAAATCTTGGGATTCTGCCGTATTTGTTTTACTTTTCTGGAAGTACTGAAAGTTGTTACCCAGATAGACATATCGTCTTCACCTATCGGTGATACCGGACGGACCATCGGTTGATCGCCATCGCTGGTGGCGAGATAGGCATGGAGAGCATTCCCTTTCATTAATGACACGATTTTCTGCTCATCAGATTGATTCATGTCTTCACCTCCTTCGTTCTACGTTTGGCTTGACCATCTGCGGACCAAAGCAGCCCGGCCGCTCCATTGTCACGATTTTACTCTCATCAGTATGCGTCGGCGAATTCGTCTGACGGGAGCTCTTGCCCTCTAGCAAAATGCATGGAGGGTAGGGTTCAGGCCAAGTTGCGATCAATCTCTTGTCGTAGGGTCTATTACTCATCTTCATTAGAATTCGAGGCTGGTGGACATTCTTTTGCCCAAATCTGATAGTACTTCTTGGTGTGAGACTCAAATCCTTGCGCGGTTTTATTGGCAGCTTGCTGTAACCACCTCTCTCTACCAAGTTTCTTGTATTCTTCTGAACGCTCCATCATCGTGGCATGCAAAGGAGAATCTACTACTTTGTCGCAGGGGGATTCTTCACACTCAAAGCACAGGTCCACCTTATGTTCCTTGCAGCACTCTCGGACACAAAATGGTGGTCCACTACTGCCTGCTCTGCAACTTCGACAGACAAGCCATGTATCCTCTCTCCCAAAGAAGTCCAAAGCCTTCCTGAACTCGGTGTAGTCGAATTCCTTGACTGCACCGGGCATCCAATGTTGAAAGCCGTGAGAATCCACTAGCTCGGCGACAAGACGGATAGCTTCCCTGAAGAAAACAGAACCCTGGCATCTTGCACAATTACCACAATACGTACCACAATAAGCAATCAAATCCTCCAGCTTCATGATTTACCTCCTTATTCCTGCAAGCATTTCATATAACTCAAGTATATACGATCTTCTGTTCTGCCTCTCATCAATCAATGCCCTCTGCGGGAGACTCCACTCGGAGCCACTTGCCTGGCCAAACTCCTCTGAAGCTCGCATCTATCTTATGCTTCGCCACATTCAACCCTGTAGTCGCAGTAAGAGCACAGCCAGGAGGGACATTTGGGAAGCTGAAGCGCCGTTCCTGCCTTTTCCAGAAGCTCAACCCGGTGCAGCGCTTCACCTTTGATGGCATCCAGCTTTCTAAACGTCACATCGTAGACCATCAGCTTGGCATCCTCCTTGGGAACCCTGGCATAGTAGAGCAGCAGCCTGCCTTTTGGGTTCTCTGTTAAGGCACAGTCAAATCCCAGTCGAAGGAAGTAATGAGAGAATGCTCTGGTCAAACGTTCTCTTTCCACCAGTGAGGAGAACTTGGGGTCTCGCAGGATGGTAGGGAGATCCTGCCAGACCTGGACCAGGTCGACTAAGGGTAAATGCTGTACAGGAATTCTCTGCGCCTCGCCCGGGGCGCCATAGCGCAAGGAATCGCGCAGTGCATCGAGAAAGCCGCGTTCATCCATGGAACGAAGATAACCTTCCTTCTCTTCCCGGACTTCTTCGCCTAGAGCGATTTCCTGCAACCTGAGGCGCTTGAAATACGCCTTGCGCGGGAAAACAATATCGTTGATGCCGAAAGGCTGGGATGGTCGAGGCCCCGCCATCTTACTGAGGAGTTGCTCACAGGTCGTGCTATCGACGTAGATCTCTCCCGCTAACTTGGCTATCTCATGAGATGCCTGCAGCGACGTGGTTGCGCAGTCGCAGACCTGCGCATAATCACACTGCCTACCGAACCAGAGGCAGGCTGGCAGGTTGCCAGGGTCGTTTGAGATGAGCGCTTGCACCAGCAGGTCTCGCCTTCGCCGCATCTCCTCCCGAATTGCCTTCAGGTCAGGGAAGGTGACATGATAGACGATCAGAGGGGAAGTTGAGGGCGATTCCTCCACCTGGCGCTGGTAGATGATGATCTCTCCCTCGTGGGCATTGACCATGGCGCAGTACATGCCCAGTTGCTCGACATAAGTCGGCCTGTATTGCAGTAGATCCTTCGTGTCTACAGGTGTAGAGGTTGTCTTGACCTCCACGGGAATCTTCTCGTAGATATCGATCTTGCCCACAATGCCCTCGGCTTCCACGAATTGCTCAAGGTATTCCTCACTGGATACGGCTGAACCGAAGGTCCTGTGAAAACCGGTGCCGGCCCACATGAGCTGCTGTTTCTCCAGAGGCGGAACGATTTCGGGATACTTCCTCCTGAAGTAGGCCTGTTTGAGGTTAAGCAAGTCGGTTACGGATATGCGGTACGGAGGCCGGCGTGTCTTCAGGCTTTGCATTAAGGCATCTTTGACCGAGCGATTGGCCTCGATGCGTGAAACGTAGGATGCAATATCGAATTCAGCCATCGCGCAACCTTATTATATAGTGTCCCGTCGCCAGAGTGACTCAGTCATGTCGCTGTGCACCGAATTCCCGCTCCCGCACAAGCCGGCACATTCGCCCGAAAAGCCATGGCGGCACCGCCACAATGCAGGGGCGGATTATCGATCCCCGTCCTCTGTCCAGGGCCAGGCATCTCCCGTTCCAGAGATATTATACAACAGCGTTTACCTTAATGGCATTGCAGTTTTGACAGTGGCTGACCCAAAAACCGAATTTTGTGTATACTATAATCATGTGCCCTGTGCTTAGAAGGGGAAAAATGGCGAAGAGAACAACCATTTCAGCTATTGATGTGGGCACAACTAAAGTAGCCACCATCGTGGCTAATGTCAAAGCGGAACACGACATTGAAGTTTTAGGAGTAGGAGTTGTTCCCGTCCGTGGACTGCACAAAGGCATCATAGTTAATATGGATGAAGCCAAACAATCCATTGCTGCCTCAGTGAGGGAAGCTCAAAGGGTTAGTGGCACACGTATAGATTCTGCTTATGTAGGGGTCACTGGTAGACATATAGGCAGTTTCAATAATCGTGGCGTAGTCGCTATCCCGCATGGTGACCGTGTAGTTCGTCCTCAAGATCTTAAACGAGTACTGTCAGCCGCTCGTAGTGTTCCTGTTCCCGAGGGTAAACAGGTACTGCATGCCATTCCACGCTCTTATGCGGTAGATGGACAGGAAATGATAAAACAGCCAGTGGGCATGCACGGAACCAAATTGACTGTGGAGACTCACATCATCACTGCTTCAGTAAGTTCGATACAAAACTTGCTTAAATGCGTCCGCAGTGCGGGCGTTGACATTGAAGGCCTCATCCTTGAGCCTCTGGCTAGTGCAGAAGTAGTATTGACTCCTGAGGAAAGAGAGACAGGTGTTATTATGGCAGACATCGGGGGTGGTACCACGGACATAGCGGTATTTAAAAATGGCAGCATCTATCACACTTCCATTCTCCCGATAGCCGGTTACCACGTAACCAGCGATATTTCAATAGGCTTGGGTCTGCCTTTCAATATAGCTGATGAAATGAAAACGAAATATGGGAATGTGACACCGAACTTGGAGCTAGACAAAAAGGTCCAAGTCGAGGAAAACGGGCACAGCGTGTCTCGTCGTACTCTATGCCGAATCATCCGATCGCGGATGGAGGAATTGTTAGATCTTATACTTTTAGAAATACCCACCACCGATTATCACTCCTTAGTCCCCTCTGGTTTGGTACTTATTGGCGGCACAGCTAATCTCACTGGACTTGTTGATCTAGGACAGTCAGTATTGCATATGCCGGTACGGAAGGGGCAAATAAGTACTAACATTCATGGTGTTACTGATATCCTCCTTGACCCAGCCTTTGCCACCACGGTGGGGTTGATTCTATGGCAAGTTAGAGAGTGGGGAGGTGCAGCCAGGCAGGTAAAGGTAAAACAGCCTCAAGAACTTACTGGATTCCCAAGAGCTAGAGCGTTCTTTGAATCTAACCATCACAAATTACTTGCCAAATACGAAGGGAAGTACATAGCTATATCGAATACAAAGGTTATTGATGTGGATGATGACTTCTCTTTATTGGCTGAGAGGGTTTACAGCCGTTATGGTTACAAGGATATATACATGCCTAAGGTGGAGAGAAAAGGAACAATCCTGCATATTCCAGCTCCTCACGTTAGAAAAGGATAGCTATGAAGTATAAGTACATTAGGAATTTTGATCCACCTGCACCTGTTGTTGAAGTTTCAATTTCAGCGCCGCTTTCCAAGGTCTCTACTTCCTCCACGGCTCTTGTAGATTCAGGCGCGGATATTACAGTCATCCCTGAGCGAATAATAGCTCAGTTAAAGCTACGACGTGTTGATTCTACGCCGGTCTCCGGCTTTGGCAAACGTGTTATCCAAGCCACTGTTTATTCTGCAACTTTGGAAATAGAAGGCATTTCAGAGTCTAAAATCTACCGCATTCTAGGCTGGAGTGAGGACTATGCTCTCATCGGTAGGGACTTGCTCAATCAATTGATAGCTGTGCTTAATGGACCAAGTCAAGAACTTAGCTTGCAATAAATTATTCATTTGTTTCCCTGATAATCTGGGCTTCCAGCGAAGGTGTTACACCCTTCAGCTTCTTCTGGATACGGTTCATGGCGACTGCACTATCCTTTGCTAGAGCAACCTGTGCTAGGTCTGTCCTTGCCATAATGCAAAGGCAAATTAGCAGTCCCCGTCCTCTGTCCCGAGCTAGCCATCTCTTGTGCCAAGTATATTCAAGTATATTATACAACAGCGTTCGCCCTAATATCACCGCAGTTTTGACACGGAAAGCCGCGCTTAGTAGTTGTCGCGTAAACTGCTGACAAAAAATTAATTTCGTATATACTAAATTTGCATACCATTGATCTCTAAGGTGATTTGAACATGAAGGGCTATGAGAGAATCATATCGGCCATAAGAGAAGGGCCTTTGTTTAAAATGATTCAAATGGGAGTTAAACCTAAAGAGATAAAAGAGGCCGTAGTCGAATCACTTGAACCCTATTTTGATAATAGAGATATTCTTGAACAGCTTGCTATAAAAGTTCTCGTTCCTGAAAGCATAAACCTGCTAAGGATCAAGAAAGACAAATGGCTTTTTGAAATGTTTGAGAAATGCCTTTTTACATATCGTTTAGCAAAAGCCAAGGATCAACAAAGCTGTTTTAGAGCGTGTGCGCTGTGGCAGCCGTATATTACTCGTAGCATATCGGAATACTGGAGTGTTTTACATTTAGAAATTCCTAAGAGTGATCTCGAGATTGAGGAGTTTTTACACGAGTGTCTTAGGAATATCGGAGACATTATCGAAGGTGTAACGAAGCCTTACCTAAAAGTCCTTCTACACCAAGTAAAGACTGCAAACGGGATTAAGACTTCTTTAAAGGATATTGATTCCCTAGGCTTGGGCACAATAGTAAGCGAATTGATCTCAAAGAGCGGATATGGGGATCTTTTCATGCCACCCCCACAGAACATTAGATTAAATCAATGGCGGAATATTGCTTATCACCATACAGCGAAAATTGAAAATGGTGAGATTATTTGCTGGTATGGGAAAACACCAAGTATAACAAAGATTCGGCTTTCGAGGAATGAACTCTTACAAGTAGGACAAACTGTTATGAATGTCTATAGTGTCTTAAAGCTAGCCTACACTTTATTCTGCATAGATAACCTAAATGAAATTGATGAATACACTCCCGCTGGCGAAGTACGAGATGAAGCAGTATTTGTTGATTTTGCTACTGCTTTAGCATCTCAAGGATTTGAAATAGTAGAATACAATAAGAATCCTGAGTGTGCGAAACTTGTTATAAAAGATATATCTGATTTGAATCCAGATGAGCGCCGATTTCACGCTTCACAATTCCTTTTGCCTCTTTGGGTTTTTACTCATTCCAAGAGAGTGATAGTAGAGTACCGAGAGAGCGACAATACACCCAATCTTCTAGTAAGTGCTGGTTCTGACACTTGCGAAAAGGTCTATAACGGAGAATTAGAATTGCGAAGCTTGGCAGAAACGATGGACATGTCTGATCTAAAAACAAAGAAAACGTTTTGACCAACGTAAGGTGATTGATGTGGCAAAATAGTAAGAAACGCCTGTAGGATTTATTGGACGGGGATAAGAGCATATGAAACAGCATAAAATTCTGACGCATAAAGTCAGCCCCCGACTCTTCTCTGCAAAAGTTTCTTTTTTACCTAGAACGTCTGGCGAAGTACGTTGCTAGGCTGACAAAGTTAGGAAGGAGGAGGCGATGAAGTTTGTTATACTTATTGAACAGGATTAAGAGAGCGTATTCATTGTGAATGTCCCAGTATTTTAGGGTGAGTATTTCAAGGTGAAACAGAACGTGAAATAAATGAAAGCAGTAGAAGTTAGAGAACTGGTCAAGGACTATGGGAACTTCAGGGCAATAAAGGGAATCTCTTTTGCAGTAAACGAAGGGGAGATATTTGGTCTGATAGGTCCTAATGGTGCGGGAAAGACAACCGCACTGAGAGTCATTGCCACGCTGCTTCAAATAACCTCTGGCTCGGTAACGGTCTTTGGCTATGAACTTCCTAAAGAGGCGGGAGAGGTGAGAAAGATAATAAGCTATTTGCCCGAAGAGGCTGGCGCCTATAAAAATCTCACGGGCAAAGAGTACCTGAATTTCATCGCCAAATTCTTCGGCGAGGGAGAGAAATTCCAGAATATGGTCCAGAGAGGGTTGGAAATAGCCAATTTGGGAGAGAGAATAAACGATAAAGTTGATACATATAGCAAGGGAATGACACGGCTTTTGCTCGTGGGCAGAGCTTTAATGGTAAACCCGAGATTGGCAATATTAGATGAGCCTACCTCTGGCCTGGACGTGGTAAATGCTCAGGAAGTGAGGAGGATAATAAATAGCTCAGTCGAGGCAGGAGTGGCGGTTTTATTGTCTTCGCATAATATGCTTGAGGTAGAGCTCTTATGCCACCGCATCGCTTTGATAAACGATGGGAGAATCATCGCCAGCGGGACTGCCGCGGAACTCAAAAAGGAATATGACGCTAGAAATATAGAAGAGGCTTTTGTTAAGGCAATCAAATGATTGGCAACATAATAAAGAAAGAATTCAAGGAATTGTTTATCCTCTCAACCATACTCCCAATAGTGGTTATTGCCATAGTGTTTGGATCTGTGGGGCAAATGATTGGCGGTGTCGAGGAAAGCCTGGAGGAGAAGCCAGTCATAGGAATCGTGGATATTGACGATGGCGATTTTTCTGATATAGCCATGTCTGTTCTTACCGAGAGGGCGGAGGTTATCTATGATGGCAGTGATGCTGAAGAAGGCTTGAAAGAAGTAAGGGAAGAAAATGGAGTTGCGCTTCTGGTAATACCGGAAAACTTCAGCCAGAACATTTATGCCAATCATCCCGGGGAAATAGAAATTCACTGGATAATGAAAGGGGCAGGGATGATGGATTCCATATCCTCAAGCGTGGTTGAAGGGCTTATCCAATCAGTGAACCAGGAGATATCAAGAAAACTGATACAACAGGATAGTTCATCAGACCCAGCCCTCGTCTTGAACCCGACGACAAGAATTGATACCACATCTTTCAAGGGAAAGGAGATTGAGGGACTATCGCCAAGTCAACTGGGTAATATGCTAAATTCACAATCGATAGTTATTCCAATTGTAGTAATGATGCTCATAATCATGGCGGGTGCTTCCGTAATATCTTCGATGGGATTGGAGAAGGAGAACAAGACCCTGGAAACATTGTTAACCCTGCCTGTAAGAAGAAGCCATATAGTAATTGGCAAAATAGTGGGTAGCGCTCTGATAGGGATGATAATGGCAGCCATCTATATGATTGGATTTTCGCGCTACATGAGTTCGTTCCAGATTTCAGATATAAATCTGGCAGATTTTGGCTTGGCCCTGGGCATGCAAGATTATTTACTGGTAGGAATTTCGTTATTCGTAGCTCTTTTAGCCGGGCTTTCACTGTGTATAGTTCTGGGAACATTCGCGAAGAATTATAGAAGTGCCCAGACACTAGTCTTCCCGATAACCGCCCTGGCTATGATCTCTATGTTCGCAACCATGTTTAAAGATTTCGATACCATTCCTGTCGTCTTAAGAATTTTGGTGTTCGCCATACCTTTTTCCCACCCTATGATGGCCATGCGGGCTCTTATGCTCGATAATTATTCGCTGGTAATCGGCGGCATTGCTTATACAGCAGTTTTCACGGCAATAATGATAGCGGTAGCGGTTCGTATTTTCAATTCGGACAGATTGCTGACCGGAAGCGTTCAGAGAAGGATACCTCCGCGAAGACTACTGTGGGCACTTCGGCGGTAACAAATCGGTCGGCCCCAAGA
>Ga0209986_10000900_pt1 | contig 29285 bp, 18 predicted proteins | sample BlataG_FD_183168 | JGI IMG/M metagenome (GOLD analysis project Ga0209986, IMG submission 183168) | Deep subsurface microbial communities from Black Sea to uncover new lineages of life (NeLLi) - Black_00105 metaG (SPAdes) (version 2) | ecosystem: Environmental > Aquatic > Marine > Oceanic >...
TGGCTGCCAGCGTCACAGCACGGTTGACGAGCGAGGGGGTACCCATGCCCATGAGCGAGCTACGGCAGCAAGCGGAGCCAGGATGGCGAAGCGCGGCGAACGTGCAGGGAACGGCGGCCGGGAGGGGCGACGTGACCGTCCAGCGAGTGGGCGTGGGTAACCCCGAGCAGATGGCTGGTGAGGGGCGGATGGCAATGCCAGCTCAGGCCAACATGCTGCCGATCCAGTTGCTCCCGCTCCTGGCTGCCAACGGTTCATTCACGCGGGTCGAGGCCAGCCAGTGCCGCACGCTGGCTGATCGCTGGTTAGTCACTGATGCCGGCTTTCTTTTTCAGCCGGTTCAGTTCTGCCCGACCCCCCTCATTGACCGCAAAAACAAACCGGACCAGGTCGAGAAAGGCAGCCCTATTTTCGAGCTGCCCGAGCAGCCCCAACGGCATGGTCGAGGTCGGCTGCTCGATCAGTTCATCGACGTCGTCAGCCGCGAGCACCCGCTGCTTGCCCTTGTCGGTCGGCAGGCTCAGGACCACCTCGTCGTCGTTCTGGGAAACAAGAAAGCCAGACAGCAGTTGGCCGTCGCCGGTCAACACATTCACTGAGCGATACCCTTCACGAATCCTGGCCGAGGGATTGAGAATCGACTCGACCAGGTAGGCCCGGTCAGCGTCGGGCCGCTGCTCAGTCAGCTGTGGCCCCAACTGATAGCCATAAGGGACGGCGTGGCAGGTGGCACAGGCCACCTTTTCGTTGAAGAACAGCTTCGCCCCACGGACGGCGTCACCACCGGCCAGCGCAGCGGCCACCAGCGTCTCAAGCGGCTCAGCGGCAAGCTCGGCCTGCAACTGCGGGTTGAGCGGCTTGTCCTCAACCAGTTCCGGACGGCTCCCCTCAGGGAACGGATGCTCGGCGATCAGCTCTTCAGGACTGTAGAAGGTGCGGCGGCTTTTGGTCTCGGCCCGGACACGGGCGACAGCCTGCTCCGTCACCTCGGCGGCATCATTCCCCCAGCTATTGCGGACATAGGTCAGCACCGCGGCAATCTCCTTATCGGTGAACATCAGCCCGACGGCCGTCATCGGCGGCACCCCCCGGGCCGGCTCATACTGCTTGCCGGCAACCCGGATCGGCCCCCAGATGCCATGCAGCGTCAGCTTGATCAGCCGGTCGGTGTCGCCGGTGACCCACTCACTGCCAACCAGCGGCGGATAGATGCCGGTAACGCCCTTGCCATGTTCGCGGTGGCAGGTGTTGCAGGAACCCTCTTCATAAAACACGTTCTGGCCAATTTCATAGAACTTCCTGAATTTTGCGTCCGCAAACTTCTTCGACTTGCTCCGGACGTTCTTGGGTTTGGCCGCCCCTGGCAGGCTACGGGCAAACAGTTTGTCAATGTCATCGACAATCCGGTTGGCATCGAAGCTGCCGGTGTCGACCAGCTGCCGGGCGTCGTCACCGAGGGTCAGCATGCCGCTGTTGAGCGCGTTGCGAATCCAGCGATCGGTGGGGGAGGCCGCCACCGTCAGGGCGATCTCGGCCCCTCGCGGACCACCCAGCCACGATCCGGCCGAGAGCGCTTCCAGCCGCACCCGGGGATGGGCGTCAGCCGCGGCCGGCAGCAGGAACTGCTCAGGGGCCTCAAGCAGGTGCAGGCAGTGCCGCACCACGCGGACCGCTGCCGCCCGGATCCGATGGTCAGACGCCCCGAGACACCGCTTGAGCAGGTCGACCGACGGCTGCTGCTGGCCCCAGGTAGCCCAAAGGGCTTCCAGCTGGAGCCGTTCGTCGGCGGGATTGGCCTCGGCGAATGCCGCTGCTGCTGCCAGCACGGCCGCGGCCTCCCGGCCCCGGAGTTCCCGCTGCGAACGCTTGCGGGCATTCATCTCCGGCAGCTTCAGATTCTCAAACAGCACCTCAATCGGCTCCCCGGCAATCTGCGGCGGCTCAACCAGCGGCCGGTCAGGATAGGTAATCCGGTAGATCCGGCCATATTCTGAGTTCCGCAACGGGTCGCGGGCACTGTGCTGCATGTGACCGATCAGCGTGTTGTGCCAGTCGAGAAAATAGAGACTGCCGTCAGGGGCGATCTCGAGGTCGCAGGGGCGGAAGTTACCGTCGGAGGACTGGAGCAGATTTTGCCGAAACCGGCCCTTGATCTCACTGCCGTCCTCGACAACGGCATAGTCCTTGATGCCGAGGAAGCCGATCGTGTTGGCATAGAGATAGTCCCCCTGCACCTCGTCGGGAAAGTGCCTTGAGGAGATGAACTCAGCACCGGACGTCGGCCGGGTATGGTGCTCGTAATTGAACTTCGAAACCTTTCCCATCTCGGCCGCATGGGGCAGCTTGATCGAGTAACCGAGCAGCCAGTACTGATCGCCGCCTGAGGCATCATTCACAAAGGTCTGACCGTAGGCATCGTGGGCCACGCCCCAGGGATTATTGACGTCGAGCTGCATCACCCGCTCGACCTTCCAGGAATGTGGGTCGAACCGCCAGACACCGCCGTCGGCCATCCGCTCGGGACCCCATGGCGTCTCGACCTGCGAATGCAGGAACCGGCCCTCGCACATGTAGATGCCGCCGCCGTGATCGACATCAAAGGCCGAAATGGCGTGATGGGTGTCGTGGGGGTCGAAGCCGTCGAGCAGGTACTCCGTCACATCGGCCCGGCTGTCGCCGTCGGTGTCCTTCAGGAGCACCAGGAACGGCTCCTGCGACAGGTAGACGCCCTCGGGGGCCAGCTCGAAGCCGATCGGCATATGGAGGCCATCGGCGAAGACGGTCTCGCGGTCAGCCCGGCCATCACCGTCGGTGTCCTCGTAGATCAGGATCTTGTCGTTCGGCCTGGCGTCACCCGGCTTGTAGTGCGGATAGCTCGGCAGGGTCGAGACCCAGAGCCGGCCCCGGTTGTCAAACCGCATCTGGCAGGGGTTGCCGAGGTTGGGGAACTGCTGCTCCGAGGCAAACAGTGACACCCGATAGCCTTCCGGGAGCGTGAACTTTTCCAGCAGTTCTGCCTCTTCCTTGAGGTAGGTCGTGCTGCCATTTTTTGCACTCACCGCGTAATTGGTTTCCACCGGTGACAACGAGCGACTGCGAGAATCATCGACCGCCGACTCGGCCCTTTGCCCCCGGGCGATCGCCCAGATCTCCTGGTCCCGCAGGACCGTCATCTGGCGAATCTTCTCGATCTCTTCGGGATAGTTGAAGTTGCCGTAGGGCGCCCAGCGACGGCCGTAGGCATGCACGCCGTTGAGCATGCGGTAGTCATTTCGCCAGTACCAGGCTTTGTCGGCAACGGCCCGGTGCAGCGGAGTATTGTCGTCCTCGACAGCCAGTTCCTTGCCGAAAAGCGAGCCGAGCAGCAGCGGGGCGAGCCGCCGATAGCCGGTGGCTGACAGATGAACCCCATTGATGGTCAGTGGCTCAGGGGCGGTTGCGAACCAGTTCTTGGTTGGGGTGAAGAGGTCGACAAAGCCAACCTGGTGCCGCTTGGCAACTGTCTCGACCGCAGCGGCGTAGGCCGCAAGCACCTGGTTCCGGGCGGCCGCATCGGGCAGGGCGAATCCGGCCCGCTGCTCCATGGCGATCGGGGTGGCAAGCACCAGCCGGGGCGGAGTCTTGCCATCCCGGACATAACACCGCGAAAGCGTGTGGCGAACGAAGGCATCGAGTTCGTTGGTGAAGTTTTCGACACCCTCAAGACCGGCAAATGACTCGTTGAAACCGAAGAGAGCGACGATGGTGGAGGCCTCGACAATGGTCAGCCACTCGTCGGGCTCGGGGTAGTGGCCGATGCCAAAGTGCCCCTTGATCTCTGGATGAAAGGCCTTGGCTCCGGGAAAAGCCCAGGGATTCTCATTGCCAGCCTCCGGCCGGAAGCCGGGGGTGTGCCCGGGGAACCCCAGGTTGCGAAAGGTGATTTCCTGCTCGGGGAAGGCCCGGGAGAGCAGCGTCTCGAAATAGTTATGGTGCTCCATCCGCTCAGCGAGGCCGTTGCCAAGAAAGACGATGGTCTCGCCGCGTTGGGGTTCCAGCGGCAGGTGGGTGGCGGCAGCTGTTCCCTCCACGACCGTCGGCTGGTGATACTCCGGCCGCTGCTGATCAAGCTGCTGCTTCTCGGTCGGCGTGACCGTTGAGATCACCTCGAGGCCTTCCCGGCTGGCCCCACCAATCTCGGCAGCGATCGAAAGACCACCTGCGAGGCTGAGCGCCAGGCTCATCCAAACAGCACCTTGCACCACAACTCGCACCATCTCGCACCTCTTCTGCAGGGACCGGATCAACCGTTTGACTGTAGGCAAAACCACTTCGCCCCACAATTGACCGGGGCACCATTTCCTAGGTTCTCAGGCCGACCTGTCTCGCGAAAGTCCCGCAAAAACACGATCCGGGCCGATTTCGTTCGCTCCATCACCGGCCGTAGCTTTCGCCCAACCGGCTCAAGCCGCCGGATCGTTTCGACCGATGGTATCGGTAAGGAACGCCGCCACCGCGGCGATGCCGCGCCATGGACTCACCCACCGCCACACCCTCGGTTCCGACCACCGGCCTGACCGGCTGGTTCGCCAACCGCGTCGCCGACGTCGGTGACCTGGCAATGACGCTGGTTGCCAGCATTGGCGATGTCGCCCTGTTCGCCCTCCGGACGGTCGGCTGGCTGTTCGCCCGCAGGCAGCGGCGGGAGGTTCTGCTACCCAACTTCTACCAAATTGGGGTGCTCTCCCTGCCGGTGGTCGCCCTGACCGGACTGTTCATCGGCATGGTGCTGGCCGTGCAGAGTTATGCCCAGTTCAAGGCCCTCGGCCTTGAGACCCGGCTGGGGTCGGTCATCAACCTGTCGCTGGTACGGGAACTCGGACCCGTGCTCGCCGCCACCATGCTGGCCGGCCGCGTCGGCAGCGCGATGGCGGCAGAATTGGGCACCATGCGGGTCACCGAACAGATTGACGCTCTGGAGAGCATGGGGGCCAACCCGATCTATTACCTCGTGGTGCCCCGCTTCCTCGGCTGCCTGGTGCTGATCCCGACGCTCACCATCATGGCCGACTTCATGGGGGTGCTCGGAGGCTACCTCTACTCCCACGGTGTGCTCGGCATCGACTACCACCACTATTGGGCGAACTCCCGGGAATATGTCGATGCCTTCGACTTCCTGATGGGGCTGTTCAAGAGCTTCTTTTTTGGCGCGGCAATTGCCCTGGTCAGCTGCCACCACGGCTTTCACTGCGACCATGGGGCTCAGGGGGTGGGTCGGGCAGCCACCAACGCATTTGTGCATTCCTTCGTGTTGATCCTGATTCTCGATCTCTTCCTCGGCATCGGCCTCAACAACGTCCACGACATCTTCCGACCGGAAGGCCCCCGGCGGCTACTGTAACCATGAACGCCACCGTCACCGAACCGAGCAGCCCGCCCCCGGCGGCCGACCAGCCGTTGCTGGCCGTTGATACGTTGTCGGTCCAGTTCGGCAGTCAGCCGGTGCTCCGCGACATCTCGCTGAATCTGGCTGCCGGAGAAACCCTCGTTGTGCTGGGAGAGAGTGGCTGCGGCAAGACAGTGCTGCTGAAAACCCTGATCGGCTTGGTCCGGCCGACTGCCGGCGAGGTTCGGTTCGAGGGCCAGCCCCTGGGCCGGATGACCGAACGCCAGCTCGCCCATCTCCGCACCCGCTACGGTTTCGTCTTCCAGGGGGCAGCGCTCTTCGACAGTGCCACCATTGCCGAGAACATCGCCTTCCCGCTGCGGGAACACACGAAGCTGACCGAACGGGAAATCACCGAAATCGTCACCGAGTTGGTCGGCGAGGTCGGCCTCCCCAAAACGGTGCTGACCAAAAAACCGGTGGAACTCTCCGGCGGCATGCGGAAGCGGGCCGGCCTGGCCCGGGCATTGGCCCTCGACCCGCAGCTGATCCTGTACGACGAACCGACCACCGGGCTCGATCCGATCATGAGCGACGTCATCAACGAGCTGATCCTGCGGGTCCGGCAGCGGCCCCGCACGAGCAGCGTGGTGGTGACCCACGACATGCGGACCGCCCACAAGGTGGCCGATCGGATCGTCATGCTCTATCCGCTCAGCCGACTCAGAACCGAGGAGCCACAGATCATCTTTAGTGGCAGCCCCGATGAACTCGATCAGTCGGATGATCCGCGGGTGCAGCAGTTTGTCGAGGGCCGGGCCGGACAGCGGCTCGACGAACTCCGTGAGGAACAGGCCCGCGACGAGACCTGGCAGGCTGCCGCCCCCCGCAATCAGGAGAAGACTCCATGAACGACCGCGTCATCCAGTTCCGAGTCGGCGTGATGGTCCTGGCGACGGCCATCATCGCCGGCATTCTTGTCGTGCTCTTCGGCGACCTGCCGAGTCTGGTGCAGTCAACCTATGTGCTGCGGATGAATTTTTCCGACGCCCGCGGCGTCTCCTCCGGCACCCCGGTGCGCAAGAACGGCATCCTTGTCGGCCGGGTCAGTTCGGTGATGCTCGATGAACGCGGCGGCGTGAGCGTGATGGCCGACATTGACTCGTATGTACCGGTTTACCGTGATGAAACCCCGCGGGTCGCTAGCACCATTCTCGGAGATGCCGAAATCGAGCTGGTGGCGGGACGGATCGTGCCGCCTCGGCAGCCGGTGACCAGTGATGAGGTACTCCGGGGGTCGGTCTCCAAAGATCCACTGTCATCCTTTTCGGCACTGGAGCCGAAGGTGACGGCATCACTTGAGTCCCTCACCCGGGCCAGCGAGGCCGTGGCAGCCCTGTCGATGAATCTCGAAAAGACGTTCCTCAAAGATGACATCCAGCTCGACCGCACCGTCAAGAAGCTCGACACCGCTCTCGATACGTTCACCCTGGCGATGAACAACGTCAATGATATCGTTGGTGACGCCCAGGCCCGCAAACGGCTGAAGGACTCGATCAACGCGCTGCCCGATGTGCTGGTCGATCTCCGCGAGTCAGTCGGTGGCATCAGTTCAACCATCGAGACGGCAGATCGAAACCTGCAGAACCTTGAGGGGTTGTCAAAGCCCCTGGGTGAGCGGGGTGAGTCGATGGTGCAGGGGATTGACCGGGCGATCAACCGGCTCGATACCGTGCTCGTCCAGGCGGCGACCTTCACCCAGGCACTCAACGAGTCGCAGGGGACCCTCGGCAAGCTCGTCCGCGATCCGCAGGTCTACAACGATCTCGCCCAGGCGGCAGGCAACGTCAATCGCCTCACCCAGGATCTGCGGCCGATCATCGACGACGTGCGGGTGTTCACCGACAAGATTGCCCGCCATCCCGAACAGCTCGGCGTCCGGGGCGCACTCGACCGGCGGCCAGGGCTGAAATAACCCGGGCCCGAAAACACTATGGCTGGTCTGGTGGCTGCTGCGGCTGCCCAGCTCCAGTCGTCGGATCGAACAGCGCCGGCAGTGATTCCGGTGGCCGGACACCCGCCACGTGATCGAAACCAATGCCCTGCAATCGGTCGCCGTAACGCTCCTTCAACCAAGGCATGGTCTGGTCGATCGTATCGGGCTGCAGCAGCACCAGGTCACCTGGCTGGACCGCGTCCAGCACCCGGGCCGCTGCCGTCGCCCAGTCGCCCCCGGGCTCGACCACGGCCCGCCGGCCGGACGGCTCGACCCGCGTGATTCCCGTCGTGATCAGCTGCGTGATCTCCCCCGGCGAGCGGCCCCGCCGGTAGGCGTCCTCATAGATCACCACGCGATTGAAGGTGCTGCCGAGCAGTTCCCCCTGCCGCAGCAGGTCCTCGTCGCGACGATCGCCCGCGGCCGAATAGACGGCGGTGCGGCGGGGATGGGGCAGCGTCTCAAGGGTCCGGCAGATCTGTTCCAGGGAGGGTACGTTGTGGCCGTAGTCGACCACCACCGTGGCCCCATCGAGATCGAGCAGGTTGAACCGGCCGGGACTGCCGAGCGCACCGCTGGAAAAGTCCTCCAGGCCCAGCCGCACCAGTTCCAGCGGGACACCCAGGCTCCAGGCGGCCGCCGCGGCGGCAAGGGCATTCTCGACCTGAAAGGCCACCATGCCGCCGTGGACCAGCGGCACCCGTGCCAGGCTGGCCAGCCGCGTCTCCCGCGGGCCATCGCGGAGCACCATCCAGCCGTCGCGGATCGTGGCAGCAAAGCCGCCGTCGGCCAGGTGCGCGGTGATGACCGGGTGCTCAGGATCGAGGGCGAAGTAGACAACCCGGCCCCGGCACCATTTTTTCATCTCAACCACCAGTGGGTCGGCGGCATTGAGCACTGCGGTACCGCTCGACCGTACCGCCGCGACAATCGCCCCCTTCACCCAGGCGAGCTGTTCGGGGGTGTCGATTTCATGCAGCCCAAGATGATCACCCGACGCGATATTTGTCACCACTGCCACATCGCAGGCATCGAAGCCACAGCCCTCGCGGAGGATGCCACCCCGGGCCGTCTCCAGCACGGCAGTCATCACGGACGGCTGGGCCAGGACGCGGCGGGCACTCTGCGGGCCGCTGCAGTCTCCAGTATCGATCTGCCGGTCACCCACCCAGACCCCTTCGGTGCAGGCCATGCCGACGGTCGCCCCACCAGTGGCCGCCAGATGGGCCAGGAGCCGGGTCACCGTGGTCTTGCCATTGGTGCCGGTCACCGCCGCCACCGGTATCCGACCGTCGTCCCCGGGGGGAAAAAGCATCTCGACGATCGCAGCGCCGGCGTCCCGGGCTGCTCCCGTGGTCGGCTCGAGGTGCATCCGCAGACCGGGGCAGGCATTGACCTCGACAATGCCGCTCGATTGGCCCGTCAGCGGCCGATCGATGTGGGTTGCCATCAGATCAACTCCGGCAATATCGAGGCCGACAATCCGGGCAGCCTCAATGGCCATGCGGGCAATCTCCGGATGCACCTGATCGGTGACGTCCTCGGCAGTGCCACCGGTACTGAGGTTGGCATTGCGTCGCAGCAGTACCTGCTGGTCACGGGCGGGTACCGCGTCAGCAGCCAGCCCCTGCTCCTTCAGCAGTGACTCCGCCACCGCGTCGAGTGGAATCGGTGACAGACTGCCGGCATGATCGGCACACCGCCGCGGGTCTGCATTTTTCCTGGCCACCAGCTCACGGACCGACGCCACCCCGTCCCCGACCACAAGGGGTGGACAACGGCGGGCAGCCGCGACCAGATTGCCCCCAACGACCAGCAGCCGGTAGTCATCACCCTGCAGGCAGCACTCGACCACCACCTCCGCACCGCCGCTGGCAGCAGTTTGATAGGCCTGACGAACCCCTGCCTCGGAGGCCAGCCCAACCGACACGCCCCGCCCCTGGTTACCATGCCTCGGTTTGATAACCACCGGCAACCCTCGTTCAATCGCCACCCGCCAAGCCTCGTCGGCCGACCCGACCGGCTCGCCGGCGGCGACCGGAATGCCGGCCTCAGCCAGCAGGCAGCGGGTCAGCTCTTTGTCCTGGGCAATCGACTCGCCAATTGCCGACGTCCCATCGGTCTCAGCAGCCAGTATCTTCCGCTGCTTCGCCCCGATCCCCAGCCGGACCAGCGATCCATCATTGAGCCGTCGGACCGGGATCTCCCGCCGCTGCGCCGCCTCCACGATCGACCGGGTACTCGGCCCCAGTTGCTCGCGGAGCAACTGGTCCCTGAGCCCGGCGAGCATTTGCCGCAGATCACAGGATTCACCCGCAATGGCCGCCGTCAACAGGGTGTGGGCGGCATGCAGGCAGGCGATGGCAAAGCCCTCCTGCTGGTATTCGATGATGACGTTGTAGACGCCCCGGGCCTTGGTCTCGCGGGCCCGGCCATAGCCAACTGCCGTTCCAGCCAATGTCTGGAGTTCAAGCGTCACATGCTCAAGGATGTGCCCCATCCAGGTACCGGTCCGCAGCCGCTGAAAGAAGCCTCCCCGCTCCCCAATCGAACAGCGGTGCTCGACCATGCTCGGCAGCCAGGCCATCAATCGATCGTTGAAGCCCGGCAACGTGTGGGAGGGAAAATCTTCCAGCCAGCCGAGGTCCAGCCGGACTTCCAGAACGGGAAAGCGGGCCCACTGATTGGGGCCGCGGAGTACCTTGATTGATTCAATTTTCATAGGCGGTTCAGCGTGAAACTCAGGGGTGTTCAGGGGGTGCGCTGGTGCTTGTCCGGCAGGCCGCCTTGCCGGCGAAACGATACCGCCAAGGCCCGGGATTTTCAAAATCTCCACCGCTTGATGGCCGGGAGTTTAGTGAGGAGTGGGAAAACGGAACCGACAACTCGACGGCCGATGTCACCGCAATCTGCCGCTCCGTGAAATCTGGGGAGCACATCGCATGCCGAAACAATCGAGCACAACCGGCTCGGGGCCCAAATCTCGCTGCCTGCAAAAAAGCTGCCTGTGTTGAGGGGTCTGGATGTGGTTTTCAGCTGTCACAAAAGCTTTTCCGCCAAGACTGTCCGCACAGCTTGCAGAACTGAAACATCGAGCTTTGTGCTTTTTTTCAGACCGACTGGCGGATGGTGTGTAATTTCTCTATTCGTTCGATGTGCCCCACTGGTGCCTCCCAACCAGCCCCGTACTGGTGCTGCCGATGCCCTCGGACAATTCGTCCGCCCCGCTTCCCGACCGACTCCCGGCCGACTGCTTTTCCCTGGCAGCCGGCGAGCAGGTGCTGGCAGCCTGTCAGTCAGACCTCAACCGGGAGGGACGGTTCTCCCGGAGTTGGCTGGCCCTGACTGACCGGGCGATCTATGCCGAACCGGCTGCGACCCGTGCGGGTGGCGGCGGGGAACCAGCCCCGACCGAACAGTCCCCGCACCGCTGGTCCCTTGCAGCTGACCTCAGTCTTTCGCTGGTCAGCCAGCCGACTCTCGGCCGGCTGGAACTGCGGGCAGGTGACCACCTGCTGGCCCACTGGTTATTCACACCCGCCGTCACCGATGACATCCACCGCTTCAAGGATACCTTCGACAGCCGGCCGCACCGGCTCAGTGATCCGGTGCAGCCGGTCAGCGCGTCGAAGCCGGCCGTCTCTCCGCCAGCCGAACGTCCACCCGGATCAGTCACCGCCCTGCTGCGGGTGCTCAGCTTTGCCCATCCCTACCGCTGGGTCGTCTTCCTCGGGGTGATCCTTGCGCTGGGAAGCACCCTGGCCAGCCTCGTGCCGCCCTACCTCACCATGCCTCTGATCGATGAGGTGCTGATTCCGCGGCAGGCAGGAGGAGCAGTCACCACCAGCCAGGCGTTGCCGTATCTGGCCGGCCTCGCCGCAGCCGCCGTGATCAGCTGGCTGCTGGGCTGGGGACGCACCTGGACACTCGCCTGGGTCAGCGAACGGATCGCGGGTGATGCCCGAATCCGCACCTACGCCCACATGCAATCACTCTCACTCGACTTCTTTTCCACCCGCCGGACCGGTGACCTGATCGCCCGCATCAGCAGCGACACCGAACGGCTCAACAACTATCTGTCGATCAATCTGATCGAGTTCTTTTCAAACCTCCTGTTGGTGATCTTCACCGCGGTCGTCCTGTTTTCCATCTCACCGCTGCTGGCGGCAGTGACTCTGGTGCCCTTCCCGCTGGTCATCTGGCTGGTGGCCTCGGTCCGCGGTCGGCTGCAACGGGGATTCGCCCACGGCCGGGTGGCCTGGGCTGACATGACCAGCGTCCTGGCCGACACGATTCCAGGGATCCGGGTGGTCAAGGCTTTCGCCCAGGAATCCCGTGAGACCGACCGCTTCACCCGTGCCAACCGCCGCGTGCTTGAGGCGAACGATCGGGTCAATGTGACGTGGAGCTACTTCGGCCCGCTGGTGACCCTGTTCAGTGAGCTTGGCCTGCTCGTGATCTGGGGCAGCGGCGTCTGGCTGATCTTCAACGGCTCGGTCACCGTCGGCACCCTCACCGCCTTCGTCGCCTACATCACCCGGTTCTACGCCAAGGTCGAGTCGATGGTCAGAATGGTGCCGGCCACTCAGCGGGCCGCCGCCAGTGCCCAGCGGATCTGTGAAATCCTCGACTGCCGGCCGACAGTGGCAGACCCGGCCGACCCCCGACCGCTGGGCCGACCGCGGGGGGGGATCGACCTCCACAACATTCGCTTCCGCTACGGTAGCCGTGAGGTGCTCCGTGGCATCAATCTACGGATCGCACCAGGAGAGATGATCGGCCTGGTCGGCGCCAGCGGGTCCGGAAAATCGACCCTCGCTAACCTGATCTGCCGGTTTCACGACCCCAGCAGTGGCGGCATCACCGTCGACGGAATCAATCTGCGGGAGGTGTCGCTCGAGTCCTACCGCCGCCACCTCGGCTGCGTGCTGCAAGAGCCGTTTCTGTTCTTCGGGACCATCGCCGAGAACATCGCCTACGGCCGGCCAGAGGCGACCCCTGCCGAGATCGTCGCTGCCGCCCGAGCCGCCGGGGCTCACGAGTTCATCCTCCAGCTGCCGCTCGGATATGACTCACGCGTCGGCGAGCGGGGGGGGCGGCTCTCCGGCGGGGAACGGCAACGCATTTCGATCGCCCGGGCGTTGCTGGTCGATCCGGCGATTCTGATCCTCGACGAGGCGACCTCGAGTGTCGATGCCGAAACCGAGGCCGTGATCCAGCGGGCCATCGACCGGCTGGTGACCGGACGGACCACCATCGCCATCGCCCATCGGCTGGCAACCCTGCGGCGGGCCGATCGGCTGGTTGTCCTCGATCAGGGCCGCATCTGCGAGATCGGCCGCCACGACGAACTGCTCGCTGCCGGCGGGATCTACGCCCGGCTGTATCAGACCCAAATGACCGACCCCCAACCGGCCACCCCGCCGTGATGAGGCTGCCATGCCGCCCGATCAATCTGCTGCGACCGCACGACCGCTGCTGGACACCGCCTCCTGCTGCTTCGATGAACTTGATGACGGCGGCCTGGTGCTTATCACCGCCGACGGCTGCCGGCACGATCGGGTCCTGGTCGTTCGGGCCTTCCCGCTGTCAGTCCCGCGGGGGCCGGTGGCCATTCTTGATGCCGAGGGTCGGGAACTGCTCTGGGCCGAATCACTCGCTGCCTTCGGGCCCAGAGCCCGGCAGCAGCTGACCGACCAACTCGCAGCGGGTGAGTTTCTGCCACAAATCGAGGCCATTGTGTCGGCCACGCGGCAGTCACCAATTGCCTGGGAGGTGCTCACCGACCGGGGCCGCCACCGCTTTCAGCTGGCAACCGCAGACGCCGTGGTCCGGCATCCTGACGGCAGTGCCACGGTCACCGATGCGGCCGGCATCTGCTACTTGATCCCAGCTGTCCGGCAGCTCGACCGCCGCAGCCGCCGGCTGATCGAGCGGTCAAGCTGACCCCCAGCCTTCACCAGCCCGCGTGACCTGCCAGCCTGCTCTTAAAACTGGAGCAGATGCGCCGTTCGTGCCGACTGGCTTCCATTTTTTCGGGAAAAAAGCCTCAAGTTTCTGAACAATTCGCTTGAAGCCTGCGTCTGGGCAATTAGGCTCGATCCGGTCTGTGGCACCTTTTTTCGGAGTCGAACGATGGTCTGCTTCCCACTTCACATGCTGCGAACGGCTGTTCGCTCCCTCTCTGCCGCCCTGCCGCGTTGCGGCGTTGGGGCCCTCGGGCTGGCCCCGCTGCTAGCGGGAGGCTCGGCCACTGCCCAGTGCTGCGGCCAGCCGGTCGCCCCACCGGTTGCCACCCAGACCTACCGGCTCGATTACCAGACGGTCTACGACGAGGAGCAGGTGACGGCTTATCGCACGGTCTACGAAACCGTCTACGACACCCAGAACTACACCGTGCAGAAGCCAGTCTGGGAGACCGAAACCCGCGAGCGGCGATACACCGTCCAGCGGCCGGTCTGGGAGACCCAGACCCGGGAGGAACGCTACACGGTGATGAAGCCGGTCTATGAGACCCAGGTGCAGGACCAGAGCTACAACGTCGTCCGTGACGTGGTCGAGACGAGCACCCGCGAAGAACGCTATACCGTGATGAAGCCGGTCTACGAAACGACCATGCAGCAGCAGGTGACCACCGTTCGCCGGCCGGTCTACGAGACCAGCGAGCGGGAAGAGGCCTACACCGTCGCCGAGCCGGTCACCACCATGCAGACCACCTACTCCGTCGGCAGCACCGCCGTTGACGTGGTCACTCCGGTGGCCACCCCCGGCACCACTTCGCTCGGCTGGCAGCCAGGGGGTTGGACGGTGAACCCGTACACCGGCGTCTCATCCTGGCGGCGGGGCGGCTTCGCCTGGAACGTCACCCCCGGCGCCGTCATCAATCAGGTCAACCGGGTCTACCAGCCAACGGTTACGCCAGTGCAGGTGCCGCAGACCAGCTACGTCAACCGGGTCGTCACCCGCAAAGTTCCGGTACAGACCGTCCGCTATATCGACGAACAGGTGGTCCAGCAGGTGCCAATTCAGACCATGAAGATGGTTCCGGAGGTACAGGTTCGGCAGATTCCCGTCCAGACCGTCCGCAAGGTCGTCGAACGGGTCGAGAACAAGGTGCCGGTGCAGGTCTGCAAATATGTCGCTGAGGAGCAGGTCCGGCAGGTGCCGGTGCAGGTGTTGAAGTATGTCAGCGAAGCGCGGGTCGAGCCGCAGCAGGTACAGGTCTGCAAGTACGTGACCGAACAGCGAACAGCCCAGGTTCCCCGGGTGGTCGCCAAGCAGGTGCCCTACACCTACACCGTGCGGCGGCCACGAACCGTAGTTACCCGCGTGCCGCTTGATGCCTGTGGCAATCCGATTGCTGTTCCGGCCGCTCCTGTCGCCTTGCCGGCTCCAGCGGCCGCCTCCCGGCCAATGGCGCCGTCCGCCCCCGCGACCGCCCCGCAGCAGCCTGCCCCGCAGGCCCCGGCCGACGGTCCGATCAAGACCTACAGCGACCGGCCCACCGATCAGGCCCCGGCCAACAACGAGGGCTGGAAGAATTCGGACTTGAAGCATGTCGATCCGGAAGCCGCTTCGGCAGGAGAAAGCACTGGCCCAACCGGATCGAAGGCCAACCGGCCGCAGGCACCGACAGAACCGACCCCCGCTACCGGCACCTCGCTGAAGCTACGGCCAATCCCCGCCCCGGCCACCACGCAGACAACCTAGGCTCTGTCTGAAAACGCTACCCTTGGCCCGAGAGCGAGCCGCTTTGGTCTCTGGCAAGGACGGCGAAGCAGCCAGATTTGCAGATCTGGCGCTGGAGCCGGACATAGCCAGAGGGCAAATGAGCCGCTCGAAGCCAGGTACTGGGGTTTCAGCCAAAGCCTAGGGCTGTGGGTAGGGCCTGACCGGCACATCGTTCTGCTGCTGCGGCCCCGGGGTGCTGCGACCTGCGGCAACTATTTCCTGATAGGCCGACAGCATCTCCTGCACCCGCTCGGACTGGGAGCCGGCCAGATTCGTGGTTTCCCCCAGGTCGGCGGCGAGGTCGTAGAGTTGCAACTCGGCGGCATCGCTCCCCTTGCTCCAGCCACCGGAGCCGGCACCGAGCACAAGCTTCCACTGGCCGTCCCGGAAGGCCGGCAATCCACGCATCCCACAGCTGACAGCATGCCGCCGCACCGGCTGGTCTTCACCCCTTAGCAGCGGCAACAGGCTGACGCTGTCTTCGCCGGCGTCTGCGGGCAGATCGGCCGCGAGGATCTCGGCAAAGGTCGCCAGCAGGTCGGCCTGGTGAACGAGTTGATCGGACTGGCTGGCCGGGGCGACCACCCCGGGATACCGCACGATGAAGGCCACCCGATGTCCGCCTTCCCAGGCGTCACTCTTGTAGCCCCGCAGCGGGCCGCTGGGGAAGTGGCCCCGGGCTTCGAGTTCCTTGACGCCAACGTAAGGGGCGAAGCCGTTGTCACTGGTGAAGACGACGAGCGTCTCATCGGTCACGCCGGCCCGGTCGATTGCCGCGAGCACATCGCCCACAATCGAATCGGTCTCCATGATCAGGTCGGCGCAGGCGTTCTCAAGACCACTCTTGCCTTGCCAGGGTTCATTGACCGCCAGGGGCGTATGCGGAGACGTCAGCGGCAAATACAGCAAAAACGGTTCAGGCTTGTCAGCCGACTGCTCGACGAAGGCGACCGCCTCGTCCCGCAGCCGGGGCAGCACCGCCTCCAGGCTCCAATCGGCGACCGCCGGGCCCTGATTGCTCGCCCGATGGTATTGAAAGTCGGCCGGTGACAACAGCGTCGTGGGAATACCGACGGTCTGGTCATCCTCGATGAAACAGAACGGGGGCCAGTTGGGCACATCGGTGCCGAAGTAGTGATCAAAACCAACGGCTGTCGGCCCACCGCCGATGGGCTGCGCAAAAATCTGCCGCCAGAGCGTCCGCTGCTCGGCAGTGACCGACGCTGGTGTCAGCCGCTCTTTGCCCTTGCCCTTGCCCTTGCCACGGGCCAAGGCGACCAGCTCCTGCCGCGCGTCAGCCGAAACCGGCCAGTCCCAGCCGAGATGCCACTTGCCGATGCAGGCCGTCCGGTAACCATGCTGCTTCGTCAGGCCTCCGATCGTCAGCCGATCGGCGGGAATGAGTGGCTTTTCCCAGAGGCCAACAATGCCTGACTGCAGCCGCGTTCGCCAGTGATAGCGGCCGGTCAACAGGGTGTAGCGGGACGGCGAGCAGACACCGGAGGATGAATGGGCATCGGTAAACCGCATGCCCTGGGAGGCAAGGCGGTCGATCGCTGGCGTTGGAATCTTGCCCCGGTCGGGGTTGTAGCACTGCACATCCCCATAGCCGAGGTCATCAGCATAGATGACAACGATGTTGGGGGTGGCGGCGAGAGCGGCCCGACCGGAGAGCCCTCCCACTACGGTGACCAGCGGAACTGCCACGGCCAAGGCCCACCTGAAAAATCGCCGCGGCATGCAATGCCCTCCTCAAAACCATAGACTTTGTTCTTGCTGGCGAGAGGAACGTCCGCTGCCGTTGAACTTTACTGAACAATGCCTCCCTTCACTGCCGCTTACGGAAAAACCGCCCATGTTCTGCCGCCTGCTTCGCACGCTGTCCAGTGTTCTGTCGATCACCCTTCTTGCTGCGGCGTCGAGCGGCGTCGCTGCTGCCCCCATGAAGGCCCTGATCGTTGATGGCCAGAACAACCATAAGAATTGGCCCGAGACGACCCAGATGATGAAGCGGTATCTTGAGGACTCCGGGCTGTTCACGGTCGATGTCGTCACGCATGCGCCGAAGGGGGAAGACCCGGCCTTCAAGCCGGCATTTGCGGAGTACGACGTGGTGGTTAGCAATTTCGGCCACGGGGCCGCCCCTTGGCCGGCCGACACCCAGGCAGCACTTGAAGCCTCCATGACAGCCGGCGGGGGCCTGGTTGTCATCCACGCCGCCGACAACTCCTTTCCTGACTGGCCAGCCTACAACGAGATGATCGGCCTCGGCGGCTGGGGCGGCCGCTCCGAAAAGAGCGGACCCTATGTCTTCTACACCGATGACGGCGAGCTGGTCCGTGACACCGCTGCCGGCCGCGGCGGGGCCCATGGACCCCAGGCCCCCTTCGCCATCATCGTGCGTGACCACAGCCATCCGATCACCGCCGGCATGCCCTCCGCCTGGATGCATGCCAAAGATGAGCTTTACGACAGCCTCCGGGGGCCGGCCAAGAACCTGAAGGTGCTGGCCACCGCCTATTGCCCACGGACCAAGCGGCACGAGCCAATGCTGATGACGATTGATTACGGGAAGGGGCGGGTCTTTCATACGCCGATGGGCCATGCCAATGAATCGCAGGAGTGTGTCGGTTTCATCACCAGCCTTGTCCGGGGCTGTGAGTGGGCCGCTACCGGCAACGTGACGACCGCCATTCCTGCTGACTTCCCGACTGCTGACACCAGCAGCAGTCGGCCATTTGATCGGCCGTGATGTCAACGAGCCGGCAGGTTATCGGTGTCGACTTTTCCTCGGCGCCGACGAATCGCAAGCCGATCACAGTCGCGGTTGGCCAGTTGATCCACACTCGGCAGCCGGTCTATCGGCTGGAGACGATTCGGGAACTGCCAACCCTGGCAGCCTTTGAGCAGTTGCTGGCTGAACCGGGTGACTGGCTTGGTGGCTTTGACCTGCCATTCGGCCAGCCACGGTCGCTGATTGAGCACGAGGGCTGGCCGACCGACTGGGCAGCCTTCGTCCAGTTCTTTTGCCGGCAACCTCGGGAGGCACTTCGCGAGACCTTCCGCCGCTGGTGTGCCGCTCGTCCGGTCGGTGATAAGTTTGCCTGGCGGCAGACCGACAAGCCGGCTGGCTCGAGCCCGGCGATGCGATGGACCAATCCGCCGGTCGCCTGGATGATGCATGCCGGCATCGGCCGGATGCTGGCTGCCAGCCTGGCGTTTCCCGCCCACCGGCACCCCCGACGCCGTGGCCGGCAGCAGCGGATCGCCCTGGAGGCCTACCCCGGCTTTACCGCGCGGCAGGTGACTCGGGGCTCATACAAAAGCGACACGCCAGCCAGCCAGACCGTTGACCGGCAGCAGCGGCGACGGCAGATTCTGGCAGCGATGCTCGCAGGAACCGCCGGACTCGCCGTCCGCTTAGAGGCCGGTCCCGCCTGGCGGCGGCGGATGCTCACCGACGGCCGGGGGGATCTGCTCGATGCGGTCCTCTGCAGCCTGCAGGCCAGCCACGCCGCGGTCCAACCGCGATTCGGCCTTCCCCGAAACCTCGATCCGCTTGAGGGGTGGATTGCCGCTGTGCCGGTGAAGTAGAACCCCGTTGTCGCCACCACTGCGGTCGGCTCCTGACGCCACCCGAACCACGAACATGCCCCGGTCACTCTTCCCTGCCGAGCAGCCCGGCGTCAGCCGGCTTTACACCGTGGCGATGATGGCTGAGTTGCTCGGGACCGGCCGGGCGACCATCCGGCATTGGACGAGGCGCGGGTTTCTCGCCCCAGCAAAGTCCTCGGGGGCGATTAACTGGTACGACTACGCGATGCTGGTGGTGGCCCGTGATCTGGCTCGCCTGCTGCAGACAGGCCTGTCCCTGCGGGAGCTCGACCGCAAGCTCCGCTGTTTTGCTGGCGGCGATCCGCGGCAGGCCGCCCAATTGGCCAGCCGGGTCGTGGTTGACGGCCGGCGGCTCAGCCTGCGGCAGGATGCAACCCTGCTGGCTGCCGGGGGCCAGCTTCAGTTTGGCTTCTATTGTGCTGACGTGGTCGCTACCGCAGAGCAGCCGATGGATGAGACCGACAGCGAGCCCGGTATCATCGCTTTGACCCCCGCCTCCGGCTGTCCCGAGGACGATTTCGCCACCGGCTCCGAGGCCATCAGCTCGACAACGGAACTGCTCGATCTGGCAGCGGAGCTGGACGCGGCCGGCAACTTCTTCGAAGCCGCCGAGGCCCTGCGAGCGGTGCTGCAGGCCGACGGCCCCTCAGCCACCGTCACCTTCATGCTGGCCGAAACCCTTTATCGGGCCGGCGATGTGGCAGCCGCCCGCGAGCGGTACTACACGGCAGTGGAACTCGATGCCGATCACCTCGAGGCCCGCACCAGCCTCGGCTGCGTCCTGGCCGAACAGGGCGACTTTGAACTTGCGGCTGCAGCGCTTGAGGGCGTCCTGCGGCAGCAGCCGGATTACGCCGATGCTCACTGGCACATGGCCGGCGTCCTGGCCGAGCTACGGCAAGAACCTGAAGCCCGCCGGCACCTGATCACCTTCCTTGAACTCGCCCCAGAAAGCCCCTGGGCCGACGTCGCCCGCGAACGGCTGGCGGTCTGCGACTGATACAAGGTGGGGGAGAATCACTCCAAGGCTCGCTGGAAGCCGCGAGCCAGCGGATCGACGACCTTGAGCCCCTCGCCCAGGTATTTTGATGTTGCATTGAGCAGAGCGGAACTTCGGGAAGCCCGAGGCGCAAGCCGAGGGAATGCGTTTCTTGTGCTTTTTGATGTTGCGCTGAGTGAAACCGAAATCCATGAAGCCCGAGGCGCGAGCCGAGGGAATGCGTTTCGCGGATCAAATAACGTGATTTCCCTCAGCTTGCGCTTCGGGCTTCGAAGCATGTACTTTTTGACGGACTTTTTGCTGATCGCCGCGAACGCGCGCCATCAAAAATTGCGGCAAGACAGAGAGTCGTCTGGTGATCATTGGATTGCTCGGCAACTTGTGCCAAACAGGATTGCCAGGGAAGCCTGTTTCGGAACCAGGCGGGAGTCCGGCCTACGCATCACACATCTCTGTGTCTCTGTGTGAACAACAACCACAGGCTCCACTGAACCGCTACGCCAGCCAGTCGGTGATGACGTTTCCGTGCACGTCGGTCAGCCGGAAGTCACGGCCGCTGTGGCGATAGGTGAGCCGCTTGTGGTCGAGGCCCAGCAGGTGCAGCATCGTCGCCTGCAGGTCGTGGACATGCACCGGCTGCTCGACCGCCTTGAAGCCGAACTCGTCAGTCGCCCCGTGGACCGTGCCCCCCTTCACACCGCCGCCGGCCAGCCAGACGGTGAAGCCGTGGTGATTGTGATCCCGGCCGGTGGGTGACTTCACCCCGGCGTCGTTGGGCAGTTCGACCGTCGGGGTGCGGCCGAACTCACCGCCCCAGAGCACCAGCGTGTCTTCCAGTAAGCCGAGGCCAACGAGATCGTCGAGGAGTGCCCCAATCGGCTGGTCGGCCTCGCCTGCCAGCTTGCGGTGGCCCTTCTCAATGTTGCTGTGGCTGTCCCAGGGCTGGCCCTGCCCATGCCAGACCTGCACATACCGCACGCCCCGCTCCACGAGCCGGCGGGCGATGAGTAGTTGCCGACCATGAGGAGTGTCGCCGTAGCGGTCGAGCACATGCTTGGGTTCGCGGCTGACATCAAAGGCCTCGCCGGCCTCAAACTGCATCCGCCAGGCCAGTTCCATCGAGGCCAGCCGAGCCTCCAACTGCGGGTCGTGCGGCCGGCCCGTCAGGTGCTCGCGATCGAGGGTCTGCATCAGTTCAAACTGCCGCCGCTGGGCTTCCGCCGCCAGCAGCGGGTGCCGGATGCACTCAACCAGCTCATCAACCTTTTTCTTTTTGGTATCAACGTAGGTGCCCTGGAAGACCCCTGGCAGGAAGGCGCTTCGCCAGTTGGCTGTTCCGCTGATGGGATAGCCGCCGGGGCACATCGCCACAAAGCCGGGCAGGTTCTGGTTTTCAGTGCCGAGGCCGTAGGTGACCCAGGCACCGGCCGCCGGCCGGACCAGCCGGGCATCGCCACAGTTCATCAGCAAAAGTGACGGCTCATGGTTGGGCACATCGGCCCGCATCGACCGTACCACCAGCAGCCGGTCAGCATGCCGGGCCACCGAAGGAAACAGTTCGCTGACCTCCAGCCCGCTCTCGCCATGCCGGCTGAAGCGAAAGGGTGACGGAAAGGCCGCCCCGGTCCGCCGCTCGGTTTTGAGTGCTCCCGGAATCTCCCGGCCGGCATATTCCTCGAGCTTTGGCTTGGGATCAAAGGTGTCGACATGGCTCGGCCCGCCATTGGCGAAGATGTGAATGACCGCCTTGGCACGGGCCGGAAAGTGCGGTGGCCGGGGAGCGAGGCTCGTGGCTGGCTGCTGGCCACTGCCAGCTGTCACGGCTGCTGACTCTCCCTGCAGCAGCCCTGAAGCGGCCAGCCAGCCGACGCCAAGGCCTGACCGAGAGAGAAGGTCACGGCGGGAGAGTGCGGCATCCATGTGGGAAGCGATCATCCGAGGGTCTCGGCTAGTCGATGGACTGAAATTCGGCCGTGGCCAACAGGGCTTGGGCCAGTTGCGGCCAGGGGCCGAAGTCGGGCGGGGCAGTGTCGCCCTGCCCTGCCAGCCAGGCCCGGGCCATCAGCTGTTCGCGGTCGGTCGGGCTGCGGGCCAAGATCGCCCGCCAGAGGGCATCGATCCGGGCCGCCGGGGTAGTGTTCTCGCCCACCTCGCGGGCTGAGCGGGCGGCGACCTGTTTGGCCACCGCGACCACCAATGGGGCGTTGAGCGCCACCAGCCCCTGCTGCGGCACAGTCGTCTGCGGCCGCACATGCACCGCTGTGTCGGGGCTCGCGATATCAAATGTCCGCAGGATGCCCGGCACGTCCTGCCGGTCAAGCCAGCTGTAAAGTGTTCGCCGCGTGAGCTGCTTGGCATCCAGCGGGTCGCTGCCAGGGCCGCCGCGAGTTGTCGGTGTGAGAGTGCCCGCTGCTGTCAGCAGACTGTCCCGCCAGGCCTCCCAGGAGAGCCGGCGCCGATTGGCCCGGCTGAACAGCCGGTTGTCCGGATCGCGGGCGAACGTTTCAGGCCGTGGTTCGGCCGCCTGCCGCCAGGTCTGGCTGAGCACGATCTCCCGATGCAGCCACCGCAGGCTCCAGTTGCCCTCGGTGACGAAGCGGTGGGCCAGATCATCAAGCAAGGCTGGATGGCTGGGCGGCTCACCCCGCAGGCCCAGGTCGCCCGGTGTTTCAACCAGCCCCCGGCCAAGGTGATGCGTCCAGACCCAGTTGATCAGCACCCGCGGCGTCAGCGGGTTGTCAGCCGCAACGATGGCCCGGGCCAAATCGAGTCGGCCGCTGCTCCCTCGGTCGACCTCGGCACCACCAAGCACCACCGGCAGCCGGCGTTTCTGAACATCTCCCCGGCGACCGGGGTTCCCCCGCAGGAACACGGGGCTATCGACCGGCTTGGCACGGTCTTCAAGCACCATTGCCCGCGGGGGCCCACCCGGCGCCTCTGCCCGGTGATTGATGACTGCCCGCTCAAGTGCCCGCCGCTTGTCCTGTTCTGAACGCTTTGCGACCCGCATCGCTTCAGTCCGCAGCGGGATCAACGGAGTTCCTGGTTTGCCGAAGAGCCGCCGCAGGTCGGCCAGGGCATGAGGCTCATCCGCCGCAATGGCTGGGCCACCGGCAGCCTCCGGCGCCACCCGCACGATCAATCGCCCGTATGCGGCGGCAAGTTCCTGCAACGATTGAGACTTCGCTGATTGCAGCTCCTCAAGCACGAGTCGATTGAGGCCAGCAGACTGTTCTGTCGGCCAGTCCTCGGCAGCGTTGGCGATCTCGGCATCTGATCGTGAAGCCAACGTTACCCAGGGTCCGAGCACCTTGTCTGTCGGCTTGGCACCATGCAAAAGCCGCTTCAGCCGGTCGATCACCAACTGCTCGAGTTCATAGCCGTCGGCCAGCTTAGGCGGCCGGCCGTCGGGCCGGGGCGCCGGCCGGGCTACCTCGAGGAAATAGTCGGCGGCATGGGCCACCGCCTCTCGCACAGCCCGCTCGTAGATCGCGTCCTCGTGATCGGTGAGCTGCTGCTGCAGTTCGGCGAGCTTCTTGGCAAAGGCCTCGGCTGCGGGCCCTGCCACGGGTTCCCCAATGACCGGCAGCTCTTCGGGCACCTCGCAGCTCGCGAAGATGCCATGGAGCGCGTAGTAATCGTCCGTCCCGATGGGCTCGTATTTGTGATCGTGGCAGCGAGCACAAGCAACAGTGAGTCCCATCAGGCCCCGGGTCACTAGGTCGATCCGGTCATCGATGATGTCGTGGCTGTTACCGCGAAAGGTTCGGCCCACCGTCAGGAAGCCGAGAGCGGCGAGGTCATCCCGTGGCACCGGCGGCTCCAGCTGGTCGGCGGCGAGCTGCAGCGTAACGAACTGGTCGTAGGGCAGATCGTCATGCAGGGCCCGCACCACCCAATCGCGATAGGTCCAAGCGAAGGGATACTTCGACGACTGCCCGCCAAAGGCATAGCCGATGGTGTCGGCATAGCGGGCCAGATCGAGCCAGTGGCGAGCCCAGTGCTCGGCATGCTCAGGTGACGCAAGCAGCCGATCGACCGTTGTTTCATAAGCCACCTCACTTGGATCGGCAGCAAAGGCATCGGCCTCAGCTGCCGAAGGTGGCAGTCCGGTGAGGTCATAGAACAGCCGCCGGATGAGCCGGCGGGGCTCGGCAGGTGCCGCCGGGGTGACATGGTCCGCTGCCATTCGGACCGCCGTGAAGTGATCGATCGGATTGCCCAACCAGCTGCTGCGGAGATCGGCCGGCAGGCTATCGGGCAAGGCCGGCGGTTGCCGATGAACCGGCTCCTTGAGGGCCCAGTGCGACACTCGGGCGGTGGCAATCCGCTCAGCCATTGCCTCGGCATGGGTCGGCAGTGGATCGGTTTCGCCGCCGGCACCGGTCCAGGGAGCTCCAATTGAGACCCACTGTTCGAGGGTGGCGATTTCTTCGCCCGATAGCTTTTCATCGGGCGGCATCGCCATCTCGTCGGCATGCCGGATCACCTGCACCAGCCGACTCGTGGCGGCATCTCCGGGCACGACGACTGGACCCGTGTCGCTGCCCTGCAGCATCGCCCCCCGGCTATCAAGCCGCAGGCCCGCCTCCGAGACAGCGGGCCCATGGCACTCCTGGCACTTCGTCACCAGCAGCGGCCGCACCTTGGTCTCAAAAAACTCCTCTGCCTCGCGGGAGATCGGCTCAGCCACCGCCCCATTGGCCAAGAGACAGGCCCACAGCAGTCCGGAGAGCCTGCCGTCCAGTCGGCGAAACCGCGTTGTCACGCGAGGCAGCATGGAACACCAGAGCGGAGGGAATCGAGCCAAACGGGGAATTGATTCGCGAGGCCTTGGAACCGCCGGGGTGCGTTCGGGCTGAAGAGTGGCCGATCCTGCCCGGTCTGTCACCAACCAGGCGACACCCTTTCAACTACTAGTTTAATCGGCCGTCAGGCAGGAGTCTTACACCCCATGGCTGAAGGGGGTGCTGTGAACGAGGGCAATTCCCGGCATTCACGCGATTTCCGGCCGGTTTGCGGATTGAAATCGGGGCCTTTCAGTCGTTTCCATCGCTGCAACCGAATCAATTGGTGGAGTGGAACAGGGCTACTGGGCCCTGAAGCTGCTGTCGCCCAAGGCTGGCTCGCGGCAGCGTTGGGCGACATTGGCGAGCGAAACGAGCAAGACACGATGCAAGGCAGACACGCGAGCGGTCGATTCGGCTGGCTGACCGCCTGCTGGCTGGCCCTGCTGACGGCAGCGCCAGCCAGTGCCGACCCGGGAGACCCGGCCGGCTCACTCCTTCCGCCTGCCCCCGGCATGAGCGGGGCGGTCGATATCGCCGGTGGCGGTGAAATTGATGCAGTGATTCCGGTCGGACCGGGGCCGAGCTATCCCCGGGTACCGCGGGGGATCACCCAGCCACCAGAACCGTTTGGGCTCGAGTCTGACCTCAGCATCGAGCCGATCACCCTGCTGCCGGAGCCTGACGAGGAACGAGCAGCCGGGATCAAGGTCGGCCTTCCAGCGGAACTCCTGCCCGAGCCTGAAATCGGCATGACGATTGGCGAAGCGATCGACCGACTCCTGCGGCTGAATCTGGAACTGCGGGCGCAGGAGATGGAAATCTCAAAGTCGCGGGCCGACGTGCTGACTGCCGGCCTGCGGGGGAATCCGCTGATCTACACCGACTCGTCGATGATTCCCTACGGCAACTTCGACGGCTCGGGCGGCGGCCCGACGCAGTTCGACGCCAATGTCACCCTGCCAATCGACTTCAACGGCAAACGCAAAAAACGGCTCGCTGTCGCGATGCGGGCCCAGCGGATCACCGAGGCGCTCTATCAGGATGCCACCCGGCTGCAGATCGACAACCTCTACACCGCCTGGACCGATGTCCTGGCGGCCAAGGCGACCATTCGGTTTCTTGAAGCGGGCCTCGAAAGTCTGGAGGCCCAGCGACAGGTCACGGCGCCACTGGTCAGGCGTGGGGAACTGAGCCGGACTGAGTTCAACAATGTCGAAATCCAGATCGACAGCACCGACCTGCGGCTGCTGGAGGCGCGGGAGACGCTCGATGATGCCATGCGAACCCTCGCCGCGCTCTTGTCGATTCCCGTGGCCGAGGCTGAGACCTTTCCAGTCCGCGGCCGGCTGCGGTGGCTGCACCTACAGCCACTGCCGGTCGATCATTTGATCACCGAAGCGATCCATCACCGGCCCGACCTGAATGCCTACCGTCTGGGCATCGATCGGGCCCGGTCAGAGGTGCGGCTGGCCCATGCCAACCGGATCGACGATGCCTTCCTGCTCTATCAGCCCTTCACCGCCCAGGAAGGGCTCGACCCAGGTGACCGGGCCTCTTATTCCTGGGCCATGGGTATCACGCTGCCGCTGCCGATCTTTAACCGTAACCAGGGAAACATCGCTCGGGCTGAACACACCGTGGTGCAGACTCGCACCCAGTTGGAAAACCTCGAGCGACAGGTCCGGCTGGAGGTGGAGCGGGCCGAGGCGGCCTTCCAAGTGACCCGGGCAACCATCACCCGCATTCAGGACGAGATCCTGCCAGCAGCAGAGGAAAACCTGAGGCTGAGCCTCGCCAGCCCCAATCCGGACGAGCCGGTCGCGATTTCCCGGATCGAGGCCCAACGGAGCTACGCTGAGATCTCCCAGCAATATCTCGACGCACTCGTCCGGCACCGGCGGTCGATGTTCAGGCTCAACACCGTTGTCGGCTACCGCGTCTTTCCCTGATCGGGTTCTGCTCAGAATTGAATGGCTGAACGGCGGGAGCGAAGACCAGCCATCCACTTTTGTGGATGTCGCCTTCGTGAACCGGTGATCGCCTGCATCCGCGGGCAGGGACACAACGGGCTTTTCCCGCTGGCGGTCAGGAAGCCTTCGTATCGGCTGGCCTGGGTTCTCCTTCCTGGCCGGGCAGCAGATGGGCCCAGTAGAAGAACGACGCCCCACCGACCAGCAGCAGGCCGACCATAAACATCTGCATCGCGTACCGCCGCACCGCCGGGGTGTAGAGGTGAACCCGTCCCGCTGGCGTTTGGTTCGCAGCCGTGCTGATTCGCCAGAGCCCACTGAGTGGGCCGAACACCAGCAGCAGAAAGCCGACCTCAACCTTGAAGGTAAAAACCGGCTCCCGCTGGATGTAGGCAAGCAAACCGATGGTGAGGGTCACCACAATTGCCAGCAGCGAGATCACATCGCGAAACGAGTTTTCCGACTTGGGGGCCGACTCGACGGGGGCTGGTTTTGGGACATCTGACATCCTTGCACGTTAACGCGAACTGGATGCTACCGCAACGCGGTGACACCTTCAGCCCTACCGACCAGGCCGGCAGCGTGCACACCGTCTGGCAACAACTACGAGACGGTTAAGGGTGACAGGCGTGAACAATCAGCCTGCCTGCCCACCATCCCCCTCAAGCAATCGACCGAGACGCACCGCTGAAACCCTTCCCAGCGTCAGCGGCTCTACACCCTCACTGAAGGAAACAATCGTCTCACTCCGCGACTTCCACTCGGTCCCGTTCACCAACACCAACTGGACCACCTCTGAGCGACTCAGCCGGGCGAAGGTTTGCTCCGGCAGATCGGACAACCATTCCCCGAGCCGACGGCGGAAAACCAGCACCCGCGAGGGCCGCCGTAACGCGACCCGGGTGTAGTTACGGAGTGACTCAATCCAGCAAATGTCGCTGATTGCCACGACGGTCTTCCGGCCCCGCTGCCGCAGCGGCACCGTGACCGTGGTGACTGCCCCCGGGTCAGGACCCGCCGCCGCAGCGGCCCGGAAACCGGATGCTGCCCTGGAAAACTGGCCACCAGGAAGTTTCCGCGAATGAGGCCTGAGACGGCGGATCGTCTCAGCGAGCCGTTCAGGGCTGACTGGTTTCATGAGATAGTCGACCGCCGCCACCGCGAACGCCTCAACCGCATGCCGGTCGTGGGCGGTGATAAACACCACCTGCGTCGAGTCGGCAACGTCGGACAAGAGCGCAAAGGCATTACCGCCGGGCATCTCCACGTCGAGAAACACTGCATCGGGCCGGTCCGTTGAGAGATGGGCCCGGGCCTCTGCCAGGCTGCCGGCCTCGGCCGTGACCTTGACCCCGGGATGGGCCGCCAAGAGCCCACGCATCCGCTGGTTGGCCAGTGGCTCGTCATCAACCAACAGGATCGAAATCATGTCCGCACCTGCCCCGGCAGGCCGCCGGTCAGCAGTTGTTCATCCGGTGGTCTAGCCACCGGCATGCTGATCACAATCCGCACCACGGCTGAATCACCGGACCGTGAATGCCCGTTGGGTGTCTCGATCGTGACCTCGGCAGCAGGCCCAACCAGCAGGGCCAGACGCTTCCGGAGCGTGTTGAGCCCCGTCCCGGGGGATCGGGTCGAATCAGGAGCGACCCAGGTACCCGAGTTCGCGACCACCACCTCAAGCAGACCGCCAGCCACCCGGGCCGAGACTTCCACCCTCAGCGGACCCACTGTCGTCTGCATGCCGTAGGTAATCGCGTTTTCCAGCAACGGTTGGATCATCATTGGTGGCACCATCACCCCCCGGGCAGCCCGATCACAGATGATCCGGCAGTCGAGCTTTGCCCCGAACCGGGTCTGCTGCACGGCGAGGTATTTCTCGAGGGTTGCCACTTCCCGTGCAAGCGGTTCGAGCAGCTGAGAGTCGCGGAGCCCGCTGCGGAGGAAGTCAGCCAGATCCTGTGTCACCCGGGCAACCTCTTCCGGGCTGTCCTTGCAGGCGACAACAGCATTCAGGGCATTGAACAGAAAATGGGGGTTCATCTGGGCCTGGAGTCGATGGACCTCATGCTCATGCGCAGTTGCCTCTCGCCGGGCCGCATCAGCCTCCGCATGCGCCAGTCTGAGCTCCGTCGCGTAGAGTCCGTCAAGGAGTTCGACCGCGAAGTATGACGTACACCAGAAGATACCGACGGCGAGCCGCGGAATGGTCTGCCCGAGCACCCGGTCACCAGCCCAGATCATGCTCGGATTGATCCCCACCTGTTGTAGCAACAGCAGGCTGCCCACCAACAGGCCGGCCGTCACAATCGCCAGCAGCGGCCACCGCGTCAGCCTTCTCAGCTGCCGCACCTGCGGCAGTTCAAACAACCAATAAACTGCCGCCGTGATGACAAAGCCACTCGACATGCGAATGGCAATGGCCAGCCAGGCAACCGGCGTTTCGGGGGCGACTCCCCGACTCATGCCGATGCTGAGGATGGTGATCAGGCACCAGAAGAGGCAATGAAACACCCAGAACACCCGAGCCCGCCGCTGGGCTTCCGGTGCGGCAGGGCGAGGAATGGCGATGGTGCAGAAGGCCTGTGGTGACAAATCCATGCTGAAATTCCCAGCCGGGTCGGTGGGACGCAAACCGTCGGTGGAAAAAGCCTTTCGTGGGCTTTTTCTCCATTCTGCCAACGGGCCAACCGGTTGGAATGTCTTGGTTCACCGTGAACTGGAATCAGGTGGGCCTGGCGTAAGGGACACAACCGCGGCATCGTGCCGAGGGCAGTTGCGGCATCCTGCCGCAAAGGTTTATCGCATTGGTGCCGAT
>Ga0209986_10000901_pt1 | contig 29277 bp, 14 predicted proteins | sample BlataG_FD_183168 | JGI IMG/M metagenome (GOLD analysis project Ga0209986, IMG submission 183168) | Deep subsurface microbial communities from Black Sea to uncover new lineages of life (NeLLi) - Black_00105 metaG (SPAdes) (version 2) | ecosystem: Environmental > Aquatic > Marine > Oceanic >...
CAAGTTACCTTGGCATTGCGATGACTTCCGCTCAGTCTATTGTTGGTGATATACCTCTGCGAAGAATGCTGCTTACACCAACCAGCAGGCTTGAGGTTGTCGTTTCCAAAGTGATTTCTTACGTCATAATTGGCTTCTTTCAATCACTCCTGCTTATCTCGCTCTGGGTTATTGCATTCGACTTAACGCTGAATACCGAATTCGCAAACCTGGTGCTCATTATGAGCCTAACATCGCTAACGGGATCATCCACTGGAATTCTGATTTCAGCCCTTTCATCGTCCCGTCTTCAGGCAAACCAGATGTTCCTGTTCTTGTTGTTTGGCACTCTGATACTGTCAGGATTCTTCATCGACGTGGGTATACTAGACGACTTTCTACCTATGAACCAAGGCATGAAAGTGCTGATTGATACAGCATTCAAAGGACTGAATCTCTTTGACGTGTTGATTCCGATTGCCAAGCTCGTTGGCTTTTCGGTACTTGCAATTCTAGCAGCCACGTTTGTATTTTCAAAGAAACCAACCCTTGCATGATGGAGGAGAAACAAACTATGAATCCCATAACAGGTAGTGCGCCTGCTCCGGCAAGAGAAATGCCCTTGTTTGTAGAGGAAGCCTATTTCTCAGGATCTAGAATGGGAGAGGCAATTGACTGGTGCATCGACAGACATGATAGGGAGTTGCACTGTGATGTGCAAGGCGTATTGAACTCCACGGGAGAAGAGGTTCGTTTCAAGGGTAGGATTCTGAAGTTTCGGAAAGGAGTCTTAACTCGACGTATTGCAGTGCTTGTTGAAGAAGACCTCCGCCGGAAGAAGGTTGGAAATCTGAACGCGGTTCTTACCGTGGGAGGCGAGGGCGCTACACATGAAGATGTTGCCGCCGCTCAAATCACCTTGCAGAACTATCTGAAAAGAAACCTGGATGATGACCTCTACTACGACGGACGCGACCTTCAGCAGGCAGTGAAGGACCTAGAAAAGGTAAGGCAGAGCCGCCAGCTTTCCTGCACCGTATGGGGGAGGAGAGCCTCCGACAAACTCCCGATACTGATTAGGGGAAACCTTGTCGGTGCCTCTATGAAGCCAGCACCTATCCTGCCTGAGGGTTTCCTTGAAGTACGAGTCGAGCCGGAAGACTCTGTAGGAGATCCAAAGATATTCACTATTGCGCAGCCGCAGCTTCTCATTGGTCCGAGTTCGAATCCTAATTTAACGATACTCGCGGACAAGGTCTATGTCCAACCGTTTGCTTGGAAGGAAGCCCCAGCTTACAGGGATGTGCTGTCTACGCGCAATCTAACCGTCACAGTACGAGGAGGCAAGAAACTGATTGAGAACGTTTCCTTCTCAATTCAAGAGGGGGAAATGCTGGCCATCATAGGCGAATCTGGTGCCGGAAAGACGACCACTATCAAGGCGCTAATCGGTGATATCCCGAGCACAGGAGTAGCCAGAATAGCAGGAATAGACTCGAAACAGACGAGCAAGGTCCGTCACTTCTTCGGATACTGTCCGCAAGACCTTAACTACATGTATGAAACCTTTACTCCGCTTGAGAACATTATCGCATTCGGTAAGCAGTACGACATTCCTGAGTGGCAGCTTATTCAGAGGGGAAAGGCACTTCTAAGGGACTTCGATATTCTGGAAAAGGGGAACAATGCGACTCGGGAGCTCAGTGGGGGGCAACAGAGAAGAGTATCCATTGCAATAGCTCTTGCCCACCGGCCCAAAGTGCTCCTTATGGATGAGCCAACCTCGGGACTGGATCCAGACAACCGTAGCGAGCTCTGGAACTATCTGACCTACATCAACCAAGAGTACGGCACCTCCATTGTGGTCATCACGCACTATCCATCTGAGGCAGAGTTCTGTGACAAGGTGGCAGTCTTCATGCGAGGTAAGAGCTTGGTTGCATTTGGCACTCCTGCTAGCCTCAAGGAAACAATGCCATCAAGAGGATTCAGCGTCGGAATCGTGCTCAAGGAAGTCGACCCGCGTGCGCGGAAAGTGCTTGAAGGTATCACAGGAGTCAGGTTCGTGCTTCAGCGCGGGGAATTACTAAAGATCTTCACAGACGAGCCTTTGCAGACCATCGCCGAAAGATGCGCGACCGCATTGAAGGACAAGAAAATCGCGATTAAGATTGTCAAGACCAAGGCTGTCGCTGATATGGTCGACTACTATATCGCTATCACAAGAGGACTGATTACAGGAAGAATCGAGAAGTGATGGGCACATGGTAGGGTTGAGGAGAATGAGCAGCATGGATACTATGAGGCCATTGGCCGTCATGGTACTTCTGATGATTTTGCTCAGCTCACCCGCGGCGGCCCTATCAACTCCGCTGACTGAAACCGAGGAAGCCTCACCCTTCGCCAAGATTGACGAATCACTGTTGCACACACTAGACACTGATGAACAGATTGATCTGCTGGTGAGATTCGATGACGCTGCGGAGTACAAGGCACGAAGCGCCATCTCCATTCTCGACAAACACGTTGAGATCGTCGAGCAGTTCGACGCAATGAACATGCTCCGCGTGAAGCTTATGGGAAGTGCAATCATCGAACTGGCACGGAGTAGTTTCATCAAAAATATCTGGTCCAATGAGCCCAGGCCAATTGATATACCTGACCATCAGATCTCTGGCAGCCATCTGGCTACTAATGATTATGTTTCACCTGTTGATGCAATAGGAGCTAGAAATCTCTGGGAGCAGGGTTACAATGGGTCAGGAATCGTGATTGCCGTACTTGACACTGGAATCGACTTCATGCACCCAGACCTTGATGATTTCGATGACAATAGCTCGACGACTGACTCGAAGGTCACTGCCTTCGCTTCATTTACAGAAATTGACGCGCTTCCATTTGACATCATGGGACATGGCACGTATGCAGCATCGGTAGCCGCAGGCACTGGTAACAGCTCGGACGGCCTCTACGCGGGCATTGCTCCTGGAGCTACTCTCCTATCAGCAAAAGTGACGTTCGGAGGTCTCTTGGCGGTTCCCAGCTGGATTGTCGCAGGAATCGAATGGGCCTGTAGTCATGGTGCCGATATCATACTACTCCCCTTCAATACCTTCGGTGCACCTGGAGATGCAGTCGCCATGGCTGTGAAGGCCGCAGCGGAGAAGGGCGTGCTTGTTGTGACCGCGGCCGGGGATGACGGACCGGATTATCTGACCATTATGTCCCCCGGCGGCTCAGCTGCCTCTTTCACTGTTGGAGCATTCGATTTGCAGAAGCAGGAAGTGCCAGCCTTTTCAGGCAGGGGTCCATCACTGGAAATGCTCACTAAACCAGACATTGTCGCTCCGGGTATGGGCATTATCGGAGCAAAGCACGGAGCGGGCCTAGCCGGCGTGGCTGGAATGGAATCCTTCAGTCTAGGCGATATGGGAGATCTCGGAGGGCTCGGAGGTCTCATGGGAGGAGCACTGGGTGAAGACCTTGATGACAACTACATCATTGCAGACTCCACAGCAGCATCAGCCGCAATCGCTGCAGGGGCGGCTGCCATCCTGATGCAGGCGTTCGACAGAGCTACACCAATAGTCCTAGCCAATGTGCTTAGAGACACAGCCACATTGGTGAATTTCGGAGTCAATGACGCTGGTGCAGGACTCCTCAATCTGGAAGCCGCATTCAGCTACCTCAGCCAGAGGCAGGAGCCAATCGACCCCCACCGCCGGACCACGGGCTTCCCTCTCATCGCACTTGGCATCCTGAGTTCCGCTGGTAGTAACGCATCAACAAGTCTCATGATGAGCAGCTACGGAACGACTGTTGTTGCAATGGACCAACGCGGGACTGAGGACATGAACATCCACTTGCTGATGGGTATGTTTTCACTACGATGGAACAACATGGACCCGACGGACCTTATGATGTTCGATGTCAAGAGAGAGATGCATCAAGTCGCCATGGCTGAGGGAGATGAAGGGTACAATAGATGGATCGGAATCATGTCGTATGACGACGAGGTCTACGTGACCTTACTTGTTGAGTCTTACAACTTGACTACGGTATCACCACTGCCGCTGACCGCGTACCGAGTGACGCCGTTCCTCCTCAATCTGGGTGAGCAGCCGCTTGCCAATGTCAGCTTATTCTTGGCGTACTCACTGGACATCTTCCTTGATGATCGCGACGACCATGGAAAATTCGCACTGGGAAACCAACAACTATTCGCTTACGGCATCTCAGAGGACTATCGCGACTTCTACTTCGGGATTAACTCTAGCCGACCTCTGGACGCCTTTGAAATCGGAAACTCGTCCGACATTACGTCACACGTTTCCGATGACAATCTGACTGGCTCCACGACCTTTGATGGGCCTGTTGGGCTGGGCATGAAATGGCACTTTGGAGCCGTAGCCCCCAACGAGCTCGTAAACGTCACAATTGCAATGGGCTTCGGTGAGAACCGTACCGTGCTTGATGCTTCCATTAAAGAGATGTGGATTAGAGCACCCGCAGGACAAGTGGTGAGCCAAGGCGACCTGATTGTTGTCGAAGCGGACATGCCCCGGACTACCCAAGTAGGTGAGTACTACCGGTCTCGCGCGGTCATTATGAACATCGGGGTTGAGCCTTCTGATATGGTAGGGGCCTTGATCATTGGTCAAGCACAAGAAGACGAGGGTGCTTTGTTCATTAGATTCCATAGCTTTGATGCGGTCGAGCCGTTCCACGCAAGAGTAGTCACCGCAGAATGGAGTCCGGAGGAGGAAGGCATCAACTCAGAGGCATGGGTTGTCGCAGGCGGCATCGAGAGTGCAGTGGCACTACTCGCTCAACCAACAGCCCAATTGACACTGTCTGTGGGTATCCTCGACGACTTCCTCATCCGTGATGTGTTCGTGATATCGCCAATCGCGTCTACATCCGTGTTCCCGAAGAGCATATCATATGCTCCATTCAATCTCATCTTCCCTGCAGACTATGGCCTCTTCACGATCTCTCTCTCAACCACTGTGGGACTGGGCAACCTTACTGTGACAAACCACGGGAATGCTAGCGATTGGGGCAATGCCAGCCTTCCTGCAAGCGAGAACGTGATAGGATACTACAACTTCTCACTGTTCACACTTGTGCCACCAATAACGATGGACGGGTACCATTGGTGCGACTATGTGATTGAAACGGAGCATGGATGGACCACCAATGTGACCCTCGAAACACACCTGGAATATCCCCGGGCCATGATGCTTCTAGACACGTCGCATGGTGGTGGACTGAGCTTCGGAGGAGATATGGGCGACTTGGGAGGGGATTTGAGCGGTGATCTGGGAGTGAACACAAGCTTCCCGCTTGCTGAGGATATACAGGCGCGGACGCTGCAAGAGGAACCCTCAGATGACATGGGCATTGGGGATTTGGGGTCCATAGACGACCTGCTCGCTGAGATGCGCATGACCACTCTCTCAGGCCTCTCAGAGATGAAGAAGAGAATGCGGGAGGTCGGACTCGATTTGGTAGAGATGCCCGGCATGGACCTGAACGCAGATCTCTTGGTACAATTCTCAGCCGTATTCGTCATCGGCCCCACAAAAGGGTTCAACTCCACTGAGATAGGGATGCTGAGAGACTTCACCGCAAGCGGCGGCAAGCTCATCATCTTCGGAGATTATGAAGATCGTGCAAACCTCACGGGATTGAATCCACTTCTGCTAGAGTATGGTTATGAGATGGCAGGCAAGCATTCTGCGGAAAACACAACCGAGATTATTACAAGTTCAATCCTTGGTGCGAACCTGGACTCGATATGGCTTGGAGAGGGTACATTCATTCTGAACAACCAGTCAAAAGCATGCGCCACAATCGGAGGGAATTCAGTAATACTGCTTGACGACTCGCTTCCAGAGATAGCGCTCTTTGGATCCTCCCGGATATTTATGAACAAGAATCTGGTGAAGTGCAACAATAGCGTTCTGCTTGACAATCTAAATGAGTATCTCCTAAGGAATACCCTGACTTGCGTAGCCAGTCTTTCTGAGGATAAAACCGAATACCCTGTGGGTCGAAGTGTCTATCTCAACCTTGATGTGCATGACTATTATGGAGAGCCTGTAGATGACCTATTCGTCGTGATTGTCTTCGAGCTGCCAAATGGTAGTCTGGCATTCTTCATCGCTGGCTCTGTCGTGAATGGCCTGTATTCATCACAGTTTCTACCCATATACTGGAGGTCATCAGGACGCATCAATGGCATCTTCATGGTCTTGGACGAGGACTATGCCCCAACATTCGCCAGCGTCAGTTTCTACTTCACAGAACCCGATATACCAACGCCAACGCCTGAACCTTGGGAATTTCTTACCATGGTGCAGATCGCCTTTTTCTCATCAATGGGAATCTTTGGTGCCGTAATGATTCAGACATATGTCAGCAAACGCAGAAAGAAGAAGCAAATGAGGATAATTGAGGTTGACCCGGTTCTCACGAGTCAAATCGATAACACACTCAATACAATGCTTGCCGCATTCGTGCAGATTGAGGACCTTATCAGAAGAGAGGATTTGGACCGAGTCCAGAAGGTGGAAGCACTCAGAGTCCTGATGGAACATCTCGAGAGGGCAAGGAAGATGTTCCGGGACGTGAGCGACAAGGTGGGAGGGGTTTGAATTGAGCGACCATCCTGAAAGAGAGATCGACATCATAGACCTCAAGGTCGCCTTCGGCAAGTTCTACGCTCTGAGTGGAGTGTCATTCTTTGCAGAAAAGAGAGAGGTCTTGGGAATCATCGGTGCCTCTGGTGCAGGAAAAACGACAGTCCTCAGAGTGCTCACAGGACAGATTGGACCAACAAGCGGTGAGGCATACGTGGGAGGCCACGATGTCACGAAAAAACGGAAACTAATTAGCCTGCTTGTGGGTTATGTGCCTCAGTTGGAGCATCTTAGTCTATACTGGGATTTCACGCCTCTTCAGAATGCCCAATTCTTTGGCCGGTGCTACGGACTTAGACCCAAGGAGATTGAGAAGAGATCACGGAACGTCCTCGAAATCCTGGGCTTCGACGAGGAATTGATGACAAAACGCGTGAAGAAGCTCTCAGGCGGTGAACGCAAGAGAGTATCCATCTGCCTGGGAATGATTCACGACCCACCAGTGCTGTTGCTTGATGAACCAACTACAGGGCTCGATGCGCATCTGCGCCACGAAACCCTAAACTACCTGAAGACACTGAACTATCAGCTCGGTACAACAATGGTGATTATCAGCCACGACTTGGAGATTGTAGATTACTGTACACGAGTGTGTCTTCTAGAGGACGGCCTTATGAGTCAGTTTGGAACGCCAGATGAACTCATCTCAACTCTGCCAGGAAATGGTGAGAGTCTTCTAGTCGTTCTTGGCAGCAGATCACCGGCTATGCTCGATCTTCTCAAGGAGATTCCCGGCGTAAAATACATGGCAAGAGCTGGTCGTCAATCGGTGAAGCTCTTCGTAGATAATCCAAGTCTAGAGCTTGTTCCGCTCATTGAAACGCTTAATGAAATGAAGATTCCCTTCGACGAGGTTAGTCTAGTCGAGGCGGACTTCTTTGACTACTTCCAGGTGAAAACTTGGAAACAGCAAACAGGAGACGTTGAGGTATGAAACCCTATCATCTAATTCTAGGACTCGTAATTGTGTGCGCGTTAGTGGGTATGCAGACCACTGCAGGGGATACCTCAATGGACCTGGCTGCCTTTGAACTCGGACTGATGCCGCTGCACCTCTCTGATATCGCAGAATTCGAAGTCGCTGAAGCCTGGACCAACACGACTGGAGCACAGGTCATCGATCTTGTGGTCGATAACTTCGACTCGGACGCCAATGATGAAGTGGCAGTACTGACGGCAAACGGCTCGCTGTACCTCTTTGATGATAACGGAACATTGCTCTGGCAGGCAGACCTTGGGATAACCCCGCATGTGCTGACGCCCATCGCTGTTGATGCTGGCACAACGATGGAATTGCTCGTGGGAACAACAGAGGGCTTCAAGGTCATCGCTGCTGATCAGACCGTTCTCGTTAACATAATCCTAGGAAATGATGTCAGAGCTGTTGTGGCCGCCGACCTTGACGGTGACAGTGAAGATGAGGTTGTGGTTGGCTGTGACGACAATCGTGTGTACGCTTATGAAACCAACTCAGTGCAGCTCTGGAACTATACAAGCAACGGACCCGTTCGCGCAGTCGCGGCTGGCGATGCCCTTGGTGGCGCCGCTGACGAGGTCCTTGCGGGCTCTGAGAATGGCAGATTCACCCTTCTGAACAGCATCGGCACCGTAGCATTCGAGAGACTGGCCTCGAGTGCAGTTCGCGTGCTTGGCATCGGCGACCTCGCAGGCACAGTTGCGCAAGAAGTTGTCTTCGGGACCGCTTTGGGTAGCGTCTACGCATACTACAACGATAACACGCTGGCGTACTCTCTCTCGGTGGATGGGGCGATAAAGGCGTTGGAGGTGGATGAATTAGTCGCAGGGGGGAAGGAGGAGCTTGCGGTTGGAACTTCTCTGAACGAATTGCGCGTCTACAACTCCTCAGGCGCATTCCAGTGGAACTACACAATGACTGGACAGGTCGCTGAGGTTCACTTCCTCGATGTGGGAGGAACGGTCGATAACCAAGCGCTTGTTAGCTACCAGGGTGGAATCGCACTATACAACTCAACTGGTCACAAGGTCGTGCAGACATCTCTCCTTGGCTATTTGGGCGCTGCGGACTTCGGAGACCTCGATAACAACGGCAAACACGAGTACGCCATCGGCGACAACAGCGGGCTTGTGAGGACCTACGGACTCGACCTGGATGGCGATGGCCTTGCAGATGCACGCGAGAATAGCATAGGGACGCTTGTGAATGACTCAGACACAGATAATGATGGCCTCTTGGATGGGGAAGAGGTTCTGACATATGGTACTGATCCTCTCTTGCCAGATTCCGACGGAGACAAGCTATCCGACTTTGCTGAGGTGATAACTTACGGTACGGACCCGCTCGATGCAGATTCGGATGATGATTTGTTAACCGATTGGCAAGAGATCTACCTTGGAACCAATCCAGGCCAGACTGACTCGGATCTAGACGGGTTAGACGATTACGAGGAGAACAACATCACTGCGACGGATCCGAATGTGGTTGACACTGATGAGGATGGAATAAACGACGCGCAGGATGATAATGACGGCGATGGGCTCACGAACATCCAGGAGGTACGAATAACCCACACAGATCCCAATGATGTTGACTCTGACTCGGACGGGACCTCTGACTATTATGATGATGAGGACTCCGATAACCTCGCCAACTGGAAGGAGATTGCAGTTGGTTCAAACCCACTTAACCCCGATTCCGACTCGGATTTGCTCCTTGACGGTGCAGAAGTGAAGACTTGGAAGACAAGCCCAATAGACTCAGATTCGGATGATGATCAGCTCACAGACTACGAGGAAGTCATGATTGTTGGCTCCAATCCAAACGAGATCGACACAGATTCTGATGGATTGGACGACTATGCAGAGTATATCATATACGGAACAAATGCTTCTGCACCAGATACGGACCTAGATGGATTAAACGACGGACAGGAAATTAACGTCTACAATACTAATGCCACGAATCCTGATACTGACGGGGATGGCTTGAGCGATGGGGTTGAGGTAAATGTCTGGAGGACCAACCCTAACAGTGTTGATACTGACCTCGATGGACTCAGCGATTTCGATGAAGTCGCGATACACTTCACAAATGCGACTCGGACTGATACAGACTCGGACGGGCTTGATGATGGGTCGGAGATTCTGACCTATGGCACGAACGCCACTTCCGTTGACACTGACTCCGACGGACTTCTCGATTATAATGAGGTTCAGTACCTCAGCTCCGGGTTTGACCCGACTAATCCCAACACATGGCACGTGACCATCAACGACTATGACTGGGACTTTGATAGCGACAACCTGTCAAACGGTGAGGAGATCTATCTCACTCGGACCAATCCTACGCTTGCTGATACTGATGGCGACCTGACGAACGATGACCTGGAAGACTCAGACCTTGATGGCCTCAATAACTGGGTTGAGATAAACACAACACAAACCAACCCACGAAACCCCGATTCAGACTCGGATGGTGTGAAGGATGGGGATGAGGTCAATACGCTGATTACGGACCCCAATGATGCTGATAGCGATGATGACTCCATAAACGACTACGATGAAGATTTCGACAATGATGAACTGTCGAATGGAGTGGAGCTGTACATCACTCAGACTGACCCGTATAATGCCTACTCACACGGCGGAGGAGAGCCACGCGATGACCAATATGATAGCGACTCGGACCTGCTGCCCAACTGGTTTGAGGTCAAGATGAGCCTGACAGACCCGCTCTATAACGATACAAATGATGACGGCATCTTCGACTGGGAGGAAGACCCGGATGGTGACGAACTCACCAATCTCGAGGAGTACAATGTAGGAACTGATCCACGGGCTGCGGATACTGACCTCGATGGTTTAACAGACGCTGAAGAGGTCCGAGAGGTGTTCACCAACCCTCTAGACAATGATTCTGATGACGATGGCATTTTGGATGGCAATGACGATGCCGATAATGACGGATTGACCAACATAGAGGAGATTCGAACCTACGGAACCAACGCTACAAATCGGGACACAGACGGCGATATGATACGGGATGGATTAGAGATTGAAATTGGACTCAATGCCACCAATGCCGACACAGACGGCGACGGCCTCTATGATGGTTGGGATGACCTAGACAGTGATGGCGTCTGGGATTCAGGAGAGCCCGGAGAAGACCTTGATGCCGACGGAATAGTAGACACGGGCGAAACCGACCCACTCTTGGCTGACACTGATGATGATGGGTTGGATGATGCAGAGGAGTTAGCAGAAGGCACCAGTCCATGGAATCCGGACTCGGACTCGGACGGGCTTCTCGACGGTGAAGAAGTGCACACGCATGGAACTAATCCATTGCTCAAGGATACTGATTCGGATGGACTAGACGATTTCATCGAGGTTGAGATCACACTAACCGACCCGACCAATATGTGGTTCAACGGTACACATACTCACTACCAGATTGACAGCGATAATGATGGCTTGACTAACGGGGACGAGATAGACATCTATGAAACATCACCCGGCGATATGGACTCCGATGATGATGGACTCAGCGACGGGGACGAGATTGTCATTTACAACTCAGACCCATTGGCTGCGGATTCTGACGGCGATGGTCTCAATGACTTCGATGAGATTCAGGCAGGGACGAACTGCACTCTAATGGACACAGACGGAGACGGACTTGACGATTATGTCGAGGTCGAGCTGCTGGGAACTGACCCCACGAACATGACGCACTCGGATTACAATGAGGACCTTGATGGTGACGGGCTCTCGAACGGGATTGAGATCTATGGTTATGGTTCAAACGCGACGAATCCGGACACAGATGGGGATGGCCTTTGGGATGGCATAGAGGTCAATTTCGCAGGTTCGAGCCCGACCGATATGGACACGGATGACGATGGGCTTAGTGATTACGAGGAGTACGTCATCTACCATACCAATCCGACTGGAACGGACTCGGACTCAGATGGCCTAGATGATTACTACGAGGTCTACTTTTCGCTCACCTATGCAACGAACTGGGACTCGGACGGAGATCAGCTCTCGGACGGAGATGAAGTGAATGAATACTCGACTGACCCCAACAATCCAGACAGCGATAGCGATATGATTGACGATAAGCAGGAGATTGAACTTGGGACCAACCCCAACTCAAATGATACTGACGGAGACGGGTTAAGCGATTGGGACGAATGGCAGGTTCACGGAACTGACCCCATAGAGGCTGATGTTGATGGAGACGGACTCAACGATAAGGAGGAACTGGAAGAGGGAACTGACCCTGAGAATCCAGACTCAGACTTCGATTCATTGAGCGACGGAGACGAGGTTAATGTCTACGGAACCAATCCGTTACTCGACGATACAGACAGCGACAACTTGGCAGATAATGATGAGATATGGAACAGCCACACCGACCCAATTCTCAGAGACACGGATGGAGATGGCATTGCTGACGACCTTGACGATGAGGACGGCGATGGGCTCAACAATCATGATGAGATCTACATGTATCAGACCAATTGTACCCTATTGGACACAGATGGGGATTCGCTATCAGACTACTACGAGATATTCATCAGTGAAACTGACCCACGGGACACGGACTCGGATGGAGACGGTCTAAGGGATTGGGATGAGCTCTTCTTCTATTCCAGTGACCCCAACGACAGAGATACGGACGATGATGGGTTGGAAGATGGAGAAGAGGCGCTCACGTACCACACTCTACTGAACTCAACTGACACTGACATGGATGGTCTAAATGACTACGACGAGATTATGGTCTTCGAGACCGACCCGCTCCAGTACGATTCTGACGGAGATGGGCTTGGAGACGGTGATGAATTGAACAACCACAATACAGACCCCTTGAAGGAAGACAGTGATGGTGATCGTCTCCTTGATGGTCAAGAGGTGAATGGTTTCTTCCTGCCATTCTACAATGCCAGTGGTCAGCAAGAACTTAAATTGGTATTCACCAACCCGAGGAACAGAGACTCGGATGCGGATGGACTTAGCGATTATCACGAGGTCAACATAACACTGACCGACCCGACCCTGTATAGCAGCAATCCGTTTGGTCTATCGGATGCTGACTGGGATATGGACGAAGACAATCTAACAAACAACCAAGAGATTCTGCTCACGCTGACAAATCCGCGGCTTAATGATACAAACTCCGATGGCACTCTGGACGGCGCAGACGATGAGGATAGAGACCTGCTCACTAATTGGGAGGAGTGCGTTCTGACAAAGACCGATCCCCGCGTCAAGGATACTGATGGTGACGGGACTTCAGACCTCAATGACGACGAAGATAACGACGGGCTCAGCAATGGTGATGAAGTGCACATCTATGGCACAGATCCCCTAGAGGAAGATACAGATTCGGATGACCTATCAGACTGGGAAGAGGTCGAGGACTACTTCACCGATCCCCTCGATTATGACACCGATGGGGATGGTCTCGGAGACGGGGAGGAGATACTCGACTACGGCTGCGACCCGCTCTCCAACTTCACAGATTCTGACCTCCTAACGGACTGGGAGGAGGTCTTCTTGACCGGGACAAACCCAACAACGAACAACACGTTCTCACCGACGATATCTGATGATGACTGGGACTCTGACAATGATGGGCTGGGTAACCTTGAGGAGCTGCGCGTCTACGGTACAATGCCACTCGATCCAGACTCAGATAATGATGATTTGACAGATGGTTATGAGGTAGCACTTGGAACAGATCCCTTGAATAGCGATTCAGACGGAGACCTCCTCTTGGATGGTCCAGAGATCTTCGAGCACGGGACGAACCCGTTGAGCAATGACACTGATGGAGATCTGTTATCAGACTTCTTGGAGATTGAAATATACCACACCAATGCGACAAACGCTGATTCAGACGGGGATGGTCTTGATGATTACGAGGAGGTCATAACGTATGCAGACCTTGGCGTAGATCCGTGGAAACCGGACACAGACCTTGACGGCCTCAATGATTATCAAGAGGTCATCGCCCATGACACCGACCCAACGACGGGTGATACGGACGCTGACGGTCTGAGCGATTACATTGAGATATTCGTATCCGGCACGAATCCTAGGGAGAATGACACAGATTCGGATGGCCTTAGCGACGGTTCTGAGTACAACGTCTACCTAACAGACCCAACTCTTTGGGATTCAGACGGAGACACCCTGAGCGATTATGACGAGATATTCGTGTACGGTTCGAATCCTCTGAGCACTGACTCTGACGGAGATGGTCTTCTGGATGCAGCGGACTTCATGCCAACGGTTCACTGGGTCGTGCCGGTGGCTGGGATAGTGGGTCTGTTGATAGGCATAGCTATTGTTACGAAGCGCGTACGCGAGGATTACTTCATGGAGGAGTTCGTTACCACTGCAGAGCCTGCGAGTCCCGGTCTGGAGCTGGGCATGGAGGTTGCGGTAGAGTACAAGATCCGCGAGGGCAAGGTTGTGTTCGGAGTGGTGATACGGAACGGCTCGGAGAACGCGATGCAGAATGTCCAGGTGATACTGGGTGTGCCAGACCTCACCGATTCGATAAGAAGCGAGGCAATAGGCACGGTAGAGGCAGGCGCCATGAATGTCGTGGAGATTGAGTTCGAGCTTCAGCCTGGCGCTGAGGGCGAGCTCGTCGGCATGGTGGAGTATGACAGTGTCGAGGGTGAGCACCGAGTTGTGAATCTGCGACCAGTGAAGATTGTAGCCTAGACGGTCAACCGATTCAGAAGCCCACGGGTTCACGTGCGAAACCTGCACAGACACGCCCTGATAGGATATCCCAATGATTGATAAGATGGGAGTAATCCAATAAGGGTTGGGGACATTGTCTGATGGTTGAGAGAGAGGACCTTCTTACGCGAATCGCAGCCAGCCTAGACAAACTGGGAACTCCCGAAGAGGTTGTACCCGAGAGAATTCGACCGGTTTCCATTCAGACAAAGGACCGCAAGGACCTCAGCGATCTTGAGAAGAAAATGCAGAAGACTCTCGACGCATTAAAGAGCGACGAGCAATTGCCTGACATCCTGAGCAGAGTAGCGACACTTCATCTCCGAGAGAGCAGTTATCCACGGGCAATAATGCTGTACGAGGTTTCCCTAGGTCTGGATAGCAATCAGATTGGGTCCTGGATACATATGGGCTTAGCCTACTTGATGGCTGGAGAGGCTAAGGATGCAATCACATGCCTTGAAACCGCGCTGTCCATTGACTCAGATAATGTTAGGGCGTTAGTTCACATTGCAATGGCGCATCTAGAACTTGGTGAAACTGAAGAGTGTCAGAGGAATCTTGAGAAAGCCCTGAAGGTTCAACCAGACCTCGATCGGGCAATGCTAGGAAAGGGGGTGTTCTTCAGTAAGACTGGCAATTACCAGGGCGCAGAAACCTGGTTCAAGAAGACCCTCAAAGTAAATCCAAACTGCATGCCCGCCTTTATGGGGCTGGCAACCCTCTACCTTGAGGCAAAGCAGTATGACAAGGCTATAGAGGCTCTTGACAAGGCACTCTGGATGGACGGGGAGAATCCAGAAGCGCTGGGAGCCCTGGGTGACGTCTTCTATGCGAGAGGCGAGTACGGTAGGTCCCTACTCTATTATGACAAAGCGGTCGGAATCCATTTCAACAATCCTGAACTCTGGATAAAGAAAGGCGATGCCCACAAGATGTTGAAGTCGTACAAGGAGTCCGCAGGCGCGTATCAGAAGGCTATCAATGCAGACCCTGAGTACACATCCGCCTGGGTCAAGTGTGGCGCAGTATATCTGCTGATGAACGACAAGGGCACAGCGCTGGAGTTCTTCAACACTGCACTGGCGCTCGACCCCAACAATGGAGAGGTTGCCCACCAGCGAGGCCTCGTTTACTTCACAATGGACAGACTTGAAGAGGGTCTGAACGACTTTGATCTTGCCTTCTCAGTGGAGCCATCCGACGGGAACCATCTGTACTATAGAGCCATCATCTTGGAGAAGATGGGTAAGATTTCTGAGGCAAGAAGAACCTGGGAAGTGGCTTCAGGACTCTTCAGGCAGGAAGGAAGCGACACCAAGGCGGCCGAGTGCGCTGCCAGAGGAAAGCGCCTGCATATCTAGCAGGAAATTCCTATTCGATGCGAGCTGGCAAATTTTTGAGCAAGACCACGTCTTCAACCGTTGACGCTAGGACGTAGTAGCACGAAACCGCTCCGGACTCTCCGGATTTCAGCTTCTTCCAACCTTGGACCATGGTCTGCTGTGCTTTCTCACCCATGTTCATTGCCCTAAGGGTTGGCTCTTTCTTCGTGCCTGAGATCGTTCCAAGTACTTCTCCGCTCTCAGGTTCTTCAAAGGCAATCCATCCTTCCTCCGGAGTTGCAGATACTCGCGCCTCATCCGCAGTGGGGCTATAGGATACCCGTCCCCCTTGAGTCACGGTGTGTATATTACTCTGGGTCTTGCCACCGACACGCGGAATGCCCCTGAATCCAAGCCATACCTTCCTCCACTGGCCACTCCTATTCGTGGCGCGTATCTCAGAATGAACAATAGGCACTCCGGGAAGCATCATGTAGCGCACAGTGAACTCAATGCCTTTTGCCTTCGGGGCGTGTTTGGCAACTGTCCTCAACTCGTACCCAATCCAAGGACCCTGAGTAACCTCAGACAGCAACCATTTTTCCTTTGGCAGAGCAGACTCCCAGTCCCATATGCCCCAACCTGCAATCATAGGGCTTACTCCACTATAGTGCTGATCCCACCACATGAACGGCTTTGCCTCGGGGAAGGTGTCATAGAACACACTTGGTCTCCCCTCTTTGCCCAGCCGGACAAGATTCGCGCAGTAATCAGGAGAAACAGCCATTTGATACTCTCCTAACGTGAAACTGTGAAGCACACGGTTTTGCTCAGTGGTGGTGTCACACTTGGGGGGGATCTTCGAGTCATAGACAAGGGCCGTGAGCGGAATCCGTGCAATCCTGCTCTGGAATTTCAATTCGACTTCCCCGTTTCTTCGGAGCCAATCCTTGCCGTCATCAACTGTGATAGTGATAGGCACTGTGAATGGCGAATCAATGGAGAGCGACTCCACATTGAACTGGAGCTTCCTCTTGCTGTTCGCCAGAAGTCCTTCAGGCATTCTGAGCACTATCTCGGACTTGATAGCGCCCTCATGGATCACGCTTACGCGAAGTTCCATCTTGTTCTCTATGGCTCGATCTACTATGATTGGAGCACCGTTTCTCTGACGCGTCTTGCTCGATGTATGAATGAGTTCCACTTCAAGATCTGACCTGACCTCAATGTGTCCTTTCAGTTCTGCTGACTTGCTATTCAGCTGTGCCCAAAGCCGGCGCACGTTCTTCCAGCTGCCCTGGGTCACCACAAGCCTGAGAGGGATTATCTCTATGGACTGACCAACCTCCAAGTCAGGTAGCCGATACTCTGTGCGTGTCGTCGACCATATTCTGGTTGGAGTGACTTCCTCAAGGTGTTCTGTGTTCCAGATTGTCCCTAGAATGGAAACGCCGTCATGATCTAGTTGTGCGGCCCAAGATTCGTGGTAATACTTCGGTGACTTGGGAAGTTGTCTTTGGCCAGTCCATTCAACGGAATCGAGACAGTAGATGTCCCCTTTTACAGGGACATGGAGCATCCCCCCCAAGTAGTCCATCCAAAGACCCATCATCAGTCCGAGATTAGTCTGCTTGGTCGTGCCAACATTGGCAAGGTGGACCACAGTTTCCATATATTCTCTACCGGGGTGCGCACGATAGATGATTGTCATTCGCAGACCAGGTCGATCAACGGACTCTGCTTCAAGCTGAATCTCGGCTCTATCCTTAAGGTTCCGTACCTGAAGGTCAAACTTCTTGTGCCCCCACTCTCCACCTTCACTGGGAAACGGATAACCAGGGACTGGTAGAAACCACCAGACCTTCTCGGACATGCCAGTGATCTTGTTCTCGATGTATCTCATCATTATTGGGGGATTGCGAGACATCGTGATTCGAAAACTCTCAGTTTCAAGCAACACCGTTTCATCCAGGCCGCGATATGCGAGTGCACCGCTTGGGCCAATCACTGGAACATCGAGCGGCTTCCTTGCAAGCAGGATGAGTTGGGACTCTTCTTCAACAGAAACGGAGATTTCGATTGGCACAATGATGTTCTCATCCTCATATGTAGTAGAGAACTCCAGATCCACTTCAGTAGCCTTATTCGGATTTAGCGAGAAGGAGTATTCGGTCTTGCTTAGTTCATACCCGTCAGGAGAGCTAAAGCTGGCAACACCTTTGACTGCCTGTTCCGAGTTGTTTCGAAGAGATATCGCGAATCGCGCACTCTCACCCGGCGAGATTGAGGGATAATGTGGGCCAGAAGCAATCACAATTGCGTCTTTCGAAACTAGGCCACTGAACATGCGCATGGTTTTTGCGCCGATTCCTAGAGCCCACGTGGCTTGGGTCTTGACCTGCTCATCAGGGTTTGCCTCCCTGTCCAGTGGCTCGGTCCCATAACTAATCGAATAGGTAGCCTTGAGAACTACCGATTCGCCTACGGATATGCTGCCTGAAGTCACGTCTTGCAGACCCACAGAGAACCCCTCCGCAGGAGCGACTTGGATGGAGTATGTTAGTTCCTGATCACCCTTGTTGGATATCCTAAGCTCAACAGGAACCTCACCTACGCCGATGTATCCGTGGTGCGACTCTGGGCGAACATCAACCTCGAGGGTGTTTCCATCAAGCGTAAGCTCAAAGCCGCAGATTCCCTTTGCCTCTCTATCGATTGTGACCCTAAGGGAATCGCCGTTCTCTCCTTCGAAGAGATACTTGAAGACACCGAGGGTACCCTCCATGACATCGTCGACTTCTTGATGAATCTCACGCGTGTAGGCGTCATACCAATGATACCTGCTGAAGAACTCCTCGAACATCTCACAATTCAGGATACCGGGGATGTGGGACTCCATCAAGACCCTAGTGCCAGGCACCCAGTTGTAGCCAACTCTCTTGTAGAGAGGCATAGCCTTGAGATTACCAGCCCAAGTGTGAAGGTATATCCTTCTCTTTCCAGCGTTGGCAGCAGCCTCAGCTGCTTCTATGAGCATGGCCTTGCCAAAACCCTGTCCTTGGTATGCAGGATCCGCTCCAAGAAGCCCAACATATGCTGCCTCTGGGTCAAGATCCCCCTGAACTACGTTACAGTGCCCAACTATCTTATCATCTTTGAAAGCCACTATGACCCGCAAGTTGTCCTGCTTTTTCCAATCTTTCAACACTCTCTCTGCAGTGAAGGGATTGCCATGCGTGAAGCCGCCAGGCCATGAATCTGAGTCGTCAAACGAATTCAAGCAATCAGCAAGACGGCCGGCGTCCTCTAATGTCAACTCGAAATCGCGAACCTTGCCTTTGGTGTGCTTGCTCGTCATTGTAGTCAGACTCCTAAGAAGTAAGCTAGCCAATGGCGGGCAAGTCTCGATAAAAGATTTGCGAACTGCGTTGAATCAAGAGGAAGAAAAAGAGAAGGAGGGGCGATACCCTCCCGAATTATGCAGACAAACTTGGACATCAAGCTGTCCGTCCAGGAACAGTTATGAAAGTTGACATGTCTATTCTAAGTCACAGGACAAAAGGTCGGCAGTGCCTTGCAGTTCTACTGCGTCCAAGGAACGTGACCCGGGACGACTGACGGAACAACCATTTGTGCCTTGAGCACGTATCGAAACATGTCACCGAGAGTCGTCCCTGTCCTGAATATGTTTCAGTAGGTCATCATTATGTCTGAAGAATATTCACTAAAGTATTGCGGAATCGATGTTTCCAAGTCCTCTCTTGTCTGTGCAGCCATTGGCGACCTGGATGAGCGTCACAACCAGTATCTCCCTGGTCAGGCAAGAGACATTGGAATCATCAATGATGAGCCCCTTATTGTCAAGTCTTTTGACAACAGCTGGACCGGTGTTGTCGCCATGACCCGTTGGTTGAACTCCGTCAAGGTCGCTGTGGCTGTGATGGAGTCTACTGGTTCCTACTGGCAGGGTGCCTATTTGGCCTTGGAAGAGGGAGGAGTACAACCAGTTCTGGCCAATCCCACACAGGTCAAGAACGTGTCAGTCCATAAGACAGACTACCGTGACAGTGTGTGGTTAGCAGTCCTCCTCAGAGCTGGATTCATCATCCCCTCCTATGTTCCAGCTGGACTGATGAAGGAATTGAGGGATCTCACTCGAATGCGAGCCCGGATCGTCAGGGACAGGTCGCGATTGAAGAACCGGTGCCACAGTATTCTTGACTCGATGCTTGTGAGACTGGGTCTCAGTGATGTCTTCGGCAATAGAGGTCGTCAGACCCTCATCCGGGCTCTGAATGGAGACTTCAAGGAGTTGCCAGAAGAGCAACGTCAGGTCTTTGAGGGCGCGTCCACAGCCCAACGTCTGATGGTGGTGGACCTGATGGAAGCCATCAGTCAACTGGAGGAGAGAGCGAAGAGATATGATGCCGCCATAGCTCGAACAGTGAGAGAGATTGAAGAGGCGAAGGGCGACAAGACATTCCAGTTGTTGACCACAATACCCGGGGTCCGAATGGTCATTGCTGCCACGATCATGGCGGAGATTGGTGACGTAGGCCGATTTGCCACAGCTGAAAAGTTGACGTCATATGCTGGGCTGGCACCGCGAGTGATACAGTCTGGGAAAAAGGATGTCACCGGGAAGACAGGTCACATGTGCAACAGACAGCTTCGAACAGCGATGTTCATGGTGGCGCAGACCTGTGCCAGATTCGGACCACCACATCTGAGGCAGTTCCATGAGATGAAGATGAGGAAGAAGGGGGACTACAGAAAAGCAACAATAGCACTGGCTCGGAGATTGATGGTGATAGTGTGGACGATGTTGAAGGATGGTGTATCGTTTGACATGGGGTATGACAAGGAACAGGAGGAGCGGAAAGAGAAGAGAGTGAGAGGGAGTCTGAAGAGGCTGAGGAAGTTGGAGGTAGAGTATGGCTCAGAGAATGTGTACAGAGCACTTCAAGAACACTTGGAACTCAAGATCAGAGAGGAGCAAAAGACATCTGTTGCGGCCTAATTGCTTTCATAGAAGCGGCACTGGGAACGTACTCCTTGAGGTCATTTTCCTGTCATTTAACCTCAAGAACTAGTTTCACGACTTGAGTATATAAGAGCATATTCGAAAATGTCCAATACTGTCCAAGTTTGGAGCAGCTGTCTGCAACCCCGGCTCAAGTTGCTGGAAAATCCATTATTGCAGGGCCAAACTAATGCCTCTGCGCAATCAGTTTCTTTCAAATAGGGAGCGGGGTAAAATCGGAGTACCGGTTGTGATTCCTATGCCGAAGTACAAGGTGAAGATAAAGATGATTGATATTCTTGGTGAAGGAAAATGCTCCATGGACCAGAAGATTGGAGATGTCTACAGATATCCTGAAGCCAGGGGCAAGATGTGCCCGACTTCGTTCTGCATCATGTGGCCAATGATACTGGTCATGCTATCAGGAGGGAGCTTCGACGGTTTTGAAGATGATGGGAATAGTACGACGGTAGGTTGTAGTGACTATAGGCATCAAGTGGTATACAAAATCACCCGGAATGCGATACCAGACTCGTAGCAAATGGAAGAGCGGCGCCGGGAGTGAGATACAAAGTTCGATTATCTAACTGTTCTATAGTTACAGGTACAGTTCAACACCTACTTCTTTCGATATTTCTATTCCCTTAACATCACGAAACAGCAACGTTAATATTGCAACCCCGGGGTCACACCGACTCGAACCATGCCGCCGTGGCTCAGTTGGTAGAGCGACAGCCTGTTATCGTTCTGCTTTCACGCGAACGCCAGACAGTTGTAGTGCATCACATTTCGTGGTGTGCGACTAATGGTCGGAGGTTCGAGAAACGTCATGACCTCCATGACGTACGACACCCCTCCCGGCGGCGCTTCCACACATCTATCTAATCTTTCAAAAAACCCTCTAATGAAACTGATTACAGCTTGGTCATCCAGCTTTTCCTGTTTAACCAGTCCTCCACAATCTTCCGCTGCCAATTCTCTACAGCTTGTTTCTTCTTGATGTCGTTTGGAGGACAAATGTCCGCCCATCGAAGAGCATCATCCACACTAGTCGTGGACGCTCTCCATCTTACAGATACTCTACCAGTAGCAAGGGAGTATCTGACTTGGTCTGGTAATAGCGTGACTTGGATTCCGAAACTCTCAGCTATTCGACATTCATCTCTAATTAGCCGATTAGGGTTCCTATTTATGACCTGAACCAGCTTCTTAGCAGCATCTGCGAACCCATGGTCTTCATGTGCTTGAAGTTCTTTTAGGGCTCCATAGGAAATACTCTTCCGCCTAACCAGTTTCTTGCTTTTCTTCCCAAATTCCTGCATTAGGCTGACCTCGTCTTGCGAGATCCTCTGTTCGAATCCGGAATCAACAATCTTGTTACCTGCATGAAGTGCATGACTACGATTCCATGCGAATCCGGTAGACGGACGGAAATAGCCATCCTCAGGGATTAGTTCCTCAAGATAGGCCCCTCTCACTCTCTCCGAGCCATTCAGAATACTTTCAGAAAGGCCAGGATTGTGGATGGCTTTATCTCCCGGTGTCATTCCCCATTCTATTAGGGCTAATCCAATCTGACATGGGATGTGAATCTCATACACACCCTTTCGAAAACCCCCCTCGACCTTGATATCTCCAAAGTTGGTGAGAATCTGCCTGACCCTTTCAATTCGTTCTAGGTTCTTCTCAAGATATGTTATCCTTCCCGATTCCCTGAGATGGCCGTCGCTCACAATCGATGCCGTAAGACGTGCCATTGAAATCTCTAATTCCTCACCCTTTGGGAATCTTGGGTTCCTAATCCCCGCCTGACCATTCGGGCCCGCAATTCTCGTAACCCTTCCTTCAAGATCAGTGAGTGACATTCCCATCGCATCAAGATAGAATCTGAGAATTCTCCCTTCCACACGTTGGCCCTTGACATGGAATGGGCTTGCTTTGAGCGGTGGGCCGCTGTCATTGGCAATGGACTGCCTAATCAGTTCATTGAGATGACCATGGGCCTTGTGAAGGCTGCCCTCCAGCTGCAGTTGCCTCTGAAGGTCTTCCACAAGCCGCGCTACACCCCCGTTGTCCTGGAAATAGAAAAACTGCTTCTCGTAGGCATTAAGGAGCTCATCTGTTCTTAGCTTAGGTGTCCAGACGTATAATCGACCATCAGTCATCAATATTCGGGGGTTTTGGACGCCTTCAGGTAGATTGATGGCAGCTAGGGACTTCTCAAGGCTCCGTTGGTTCGTCTGGATGTACTTCTCGAAGTCCCTCAGTTGGGTCTGATTCCATCCCGAATCTTTCGGTAAGTCTGCAATATAGATATGCTGCCGCTCATTCATCTGATTTCGATACATACTCTCAATAGATGCGCCAACCTCCCTTTCTTTCCAGGATTTCGATTCCCCAATTCCTCCTAGTGATTGATGCACTACTTCCGAGCTGATTTTATGAACTGCTTCGGAGTTGGCTCTCCTTAGATCGGACGCGTCATCTACTGTCTGTGGCTTAATAGACTCGATTTCTGATTGATTCGCCGCCCATTCCCTGATGATTCTCTCCTCCTCCCGCCTGCGAAGGTTGGATATCATAGTTGGTTCCTTTCCTGCTCGCCAATTGCCAACGTATGTGTGACAAATAGCATGAATCCGTGAGAGTTCCTCCCGGGTCTTGGACCAATCATCCTTTACCTCGAAATAGGTTTCACAATGGCCACACATCGTTTCAAATTTCTTGCCTCTTTTCACGTCGGGATGCTTCACAATTAGCTTGTTCACATCATTCATTGATTTGATGGACACCTCGGGAGGTCCGCCATGGTCTTCTTCGAATCTCCGCCTCTGTTCTCGCGTCTCCATGTTTTCAACAAGCTTTGGTCCTGCAGAATCCACACCTTCGTCCGCTGCCTTTTCGCGATCAGGAACCTCCTCGGACTCAAAGTACACCTTTGCCTCTTGGTAATCATTCTCGAAACCCTTCTGTATTCGCCACTCAGCGCATTGCTTCAGAGCTTCATCGAGTTCATCTAACGAGCGAATCTCTCCAAGCCTTCTTGGAGTTTCAGGATCAAGTGTCTGATCTGAAGACTCGATTCGCCCCTCGCAAGGCGCACTAGCTTCCTCTTCATCCTGATTCCAGCTTTCATTTGATTCAATCTTCCTGGAGTCATCCATTGAGGCTTTCTCGAGTTGACTGGCCTTGGAGGAGTCCTCCTTTCTCGTGTCGCCTTGTGTTGTCGACGTTTCCTCGGGTGCCTTATCTCTCTCCACCTCTTCTTCGGCAGCAAGATCCTCAAGCGCCTCCACAAGTTTGTCATTTCCGGTTTCTTCTGAGGCATCGCCATGTTCCAGCTTACCTAAGTCCTCAAATGATTCCTCCAACTTTTTCTCAATCGATTCCGCTCGCTTCGACTCCGTCACAAACTCCAGCTTTTCACTCTGGATTTCCTTGGAGTCTGAGTCCTTCACTTCGGTCCCATCTTTCTTCGGATGACTTCGTTCGCTCGCGAAACGTGGCAGTGTGACTCCCTCTCAAGCGGCTACTTGCTTTGCTGTAAGTTCCGCATATATGGTTGGGCCTCCTACACGTTTCAGGAAGTGATGCGCTGCAATATCAGGATTGCTGTCCCACGCCCTTCGACGATTCATCCAAACACGTTATCCAGAACCATCACGAGTATGAATCCTGCCATCCGTCCAATGGTCGCAAGTTGCGCGAGGCTGCCTTTTCCCCGTCAACTTCATGAATGTTATTTCTTCGCTTGTCGTTCTAGTCGGAGTTTTCAGGGCGGAATCCTTAAGAGATTGGGTGATTGGGCCCTGTTAGCATTTTGGCCACATTAAGCCAGAATGGAGATGAATCTAATGTCAAAGACATTTCATGCCACATTGATTAGAACAGGAGCTGAGCAAATACACCGCATCAGCCTAGATACCGGAGGCTTTCATGGCGCCTCCGTGTGTGCGCCACCAAAACTCGAAGGGTATCCTGGATGCACCACTCCGCATCAGTTATTCTTAGCAGCTGTTGGCTCTTGTGTCAATATTATTTTCGAGATGGCCTGCAGCAAGGCGCGAGTTGAGGTCTTGGACTTAACTTCGAACATCAGGGGTGACTATGAAACCGAGGAGAAAACTCAGAGGAGCTACTTCACATCAGTAGTCGTCGACACCACAATCACAGTACCAAAGGACACTAAGGAAAGTAAGGTCCAGAGGTTGTTCCAGATCGCTACCACAAACTGTCCAATTGGAAACAGTCTGCAGAATCCTGACTGTTCATGTGTAGATCTGAACTCAAAATTGACTGTAAAGCATCCAAAGGACTAATCGAGCACACTATTCCGAGAGTGATTGGATTTTTCCACATAATTCCAGTCAGAGAGTGGATTCCAGCATACTGCTAGCTCATTGATAGAGCGCCGCGGCAAGGCCGCAAACGTCTGTCCGGTAATCCTTACTCACCATGCTTTCGCCCATGACACATCTATGGTTGACTAGCCGTCTGCCAAGTCTTCGGATTGGTTGTGCCCTGAATCTCCGGCATTCAACAGTGACTAGCGATGTTGTTCGTATCGGTCCGACTATCCAAACATATTGTCCAAGACCATCATAAGCATGAATCCGACCATAAGTCCGATTGTCGCGACTCGCACAAAGCCGCCAGAGTGGCTCTCTGGCACCATCTCGTCACTCACGACGAATATCATTGCGCCCGCAGCAAAGGCCAGACCGTACGGGAGCAGAAACTGCGCGAATGTGACAACTGAAACCCCGAGAAGGCCTCCGATTGGCTCGACTAGGCCAGTAAGCAGTGCAATACCCCCAGCCTTCCACTTTGAGTAGCCTTCTCTGACAAGTGGAGCAGCCACTGCAAGCCCCTCAGGAATGTTCTGAAGCCCGATTGCTATAGCGATTGCGATTCCTGTTCCCATGTCTTCTGCTCCAAATGCGACACCGACTGCTAGCCCCTCTGGAAAGTTATGGATTGTTATCGCGATAACAAAAAGCCAGATACGTGACATCGCAGAGGGCGGGCCCTCAGATCCCGTTTCGAAATGTTCGTGTGGAAGGAACTTATCCGCGACATGAACGAAGAAACCACCAAGTGCAAAGCCTAGCGCAACAACCCAGACCCCTCCTAGTGGGTGTGCTAGCGCCGGTACGAGTAAGCTGAATGCGGAGGCCGCAAGCATCACTCCGGCAGCAAATCCAAGCATGATATCCAAGGTCCTTCGACTGGGCTTACCCCCAATCAGAACTGGGATTGCCCCCAGTCCTGTTGCGACGCCTGCCAGAAGACTTGCTATTACTCCCATTGTGACGACATCGGGTATCAGCTGCATCTCAACTGCTCCTCTGTAGATGTAGAGTGGTGTGAATGTGGTATAAGGCCCTTGCTAAACGCGATAGAAGAATGTGGGCCCGGCGAGATTTGAACTCACGACCGTTCCCCTATCCGGACGAGGTGTCCGGATATACAGGTTATGAGCCTGCTGCTCTACCAAGCTGAGCTACGGGCCCTTGCCGCTCAGTCTAAGCGTATCGTCGACTCCGCGCTTGCGATATTAAGGTTACGAAAGAAAGGAGGGCTTACGATTCGCACGGTGATGATTGCTGACCATCCAGTTCTCCATCTACTCGGACATCACATGAACTGACCTAACCTGCCAAAATTATCCCGGATTCAACGCTGTATTCATCCGACCTTAAATGATACAATCGTAACAACGAGGAAAGTCGCTTGGAGTACAATGGATGATACTACTGTTCACCTCTCCGCACTGTGCTTGGTGTGATGTCGTCAAGGACATGGTTGAAACCGAATGTGACACTATTGGGGAAACCACCAGACTACACGAGATCGATGTGGAGAGGCATACGCATATCGCAGAAACATATGGCGTGTTGGCGGTACCGACTCTAGTATCAGGGTCCCAATCGCTATCTGGTGTCCCTTGCTCTGATGATCTTCGTTCGTTCCTGTTTCAATCCATTGCTGGCAGACCTCTGGACAAGGATGAGGATGCAAGGTCAGTCTTGAGGTCCGCTAGACACAAGAAATTCCGATCCGACGAACGCAGACCGCTGGTTAAAGCGGATTCGTCTTTGCGCGAGAAAGCACGTGATAAAGAACGTACCTGCGCTGAGCAATCTGAGGCCTCTTGTCGACACTGAGAAGCGCTCTACTGCATAATCCTAATAACGGCTCAGCAGGCTGCAGGCTCCACGATGCCCCGGTAGTGTAGTCCGGCCCAGCATCTAGGCCTTTCGAGTTCAGAGCTTCTACACAACTTTAATAATTGGAACAAGAGCGTTCTCAACTAAGCCCCGATAGTGTAGCCCGGCCCAGCATCTAGGCCTTTCGAGTCTAAGGCTGCTTAGATTACCTGGCAGCGGATAGGACCCGGGTTCGAACGAGCTGATGATTTTCATCTCTCCGAAAATCCCGGTCGGGGCACCATTTTTCTCTTCTAGAAATTGTATCCTTTTAATCGGAGCATCTCTCTTATTTGTTCGACACTTGCGGTCGGTCTAGTCTGCAACCAGTTTTCTAAACGTCGAGATTTTTCTTGATGTTTTGGAGAGATGATTAATGCCGCCATTATCCTAGATGAAATACTGTTCACCATTGCAGTCCAACTAATGGTTACTCGTTCGCTGTTTTCATGATATGAAATCCTGCGAGGCCCAAGTCTAACTTCAAATCCCAATTTCCTTAGCAATTTTACTTCATCGCCAATTAGTCTATTTCTATTCTCATCTATAACTTCGAGGAGTTCACTTGCCATTCTAGTGTGTGTTTTATCACCTTTTTCTTTCCAATAGTCAAGTTGAGCTATGGTAATGTATCTCTCCCTAGTTTTCTCACTCTTCATTATCTTCAACTTATCAGAGTTCTTCACAAAATCCAATGCTTCTTCAGAGATACGTGACTTGAAACAATAAGTGTCAGCCTTCTTTCCTGCGTGAATTGCATTCGTTCGGCCCCATACAATTCGACCATTTCGATGTACATTGCTCTCTTGAGCAAGCATGTTTTTCATATATTCACAAATTGCTGCATTTGACCAGTATTGTATCTCAGAAGGGAGGCCGTAATTCAGAATAGTCCTATCACCTGAAGGTATACCAGAGAATCGAACAATGTCAGCAATAGGAGCTGGAATCCAAAGCTCGTGTGTACCATTCACTAGTTTCAATTCACCTTCCCAACGAATGTTTCCGAAACGGCTCAATAATTGTCTAAACGTCTCTATTCGTTCTGGATTGGACTCATAGTACGCGATACTTCCTGATTTCCGAACATGACAATCACTTACGACTACACCTACTATTCCAGCTACTACAACTTCGAGATCTTCTCCCACAGGGAATTTCGGATTGAATATGCCTCCGTGGCCGTTAGCGCCAGTGATTCTTGCAACTTGACCTTCAAAATCCTTGAGCGAAATCTTGGAGAGTTCGCACAAAATACGCATAGCGTTCCCACCTATGCGAAATCTACCATCTTTCATTTGCTTCATTGGTCTTTCCGAAGATGTTTCCTCCACTAAGGAAACAATATGCTTGTACGCTTTGATTGGATTGCCATCCAGATTTGAGTTGCATACCGCTTGTCTCAGTAACCTAGACACTGGCTCGGGATCGGAGAAAAAGTAGTATTGATTTTCGTAGGCTTTTAGCAGAAAACAACAATCCCTCGAAAGAAATGGAGTTTCGTTGAGTGTTTTCTTGGTACGACTTAGTTCCTGAGATTCATGAATTCCATTCTTTTCCAGAGCCTTCACAAGTGACGGCTTTATTTCTTCATTGCCCCATTTGCTAACACTAGTACTGCTCACATTGTTTTCTCTCGCAAACTTCCTGTAGATGACAATTTCCCCTCTATCTAGTCGTTCCATAAGCTTGCAATACACACAAGCAAGGTAGAGGTCTTTCTCCTTAACTCCCTTGAAGAGAACCTCTGGAGAATTAAATAACACATCATACAGTTTTGTTGTCGAACGTATTTCCGAAGTCAATTGTATTTTCTTGGAATCTAGTCTTTCCATTTCAGACTCATCAGTTTCTAGAGGAATCTCGGAATTCAACTCATTGACTATATCCGCCACAATAGTCCTTCCAGTACGCGAGTCCCACCAATCTGATTACCTCTGGGCCCCGCGAGTCCTGACGTATGGTAGTGCCAGTCTGAGGTTTATAATGTCCACACTATGGGAGGGTCCGGTTTCTTTTCAAGAAGAGTTGGAAACATGCTTCCCGTATCCGAGGGTATTACTGAACCTCAAACGCGGTATCTCTACTACCTGTGATACCTAGGTTAGGCTCATTCTTCATAAATCGCTCAAATCAGACCCGGGTTCGAATCCCGGCCGGGGCACCATACACTTCTTGACTATGTAGGAGTCAGTCTCATATTGAAGTTGGAAGCGTCGTATGAGTGCGTTAATGCTCCCGAGGACACAATATCGACGCCACTCTGTGCGTAGTCTTTCACATTACTCTCATCT
>Ga0209986_10000902_pt1 | contig 29277 bp, 28 predicted proteins | sample BlataG_FD_183168 | JGI IMG/M metagenome (GOLD analysis project Ga0209986, IMG submission 183168) | Deep subsurface microbial communities from Black Sea to uncover new lineages of life (NeLLi) - Black_00105 metaG (SPAdes) (version 2) | ecosystem: Environmental > Aquatic > Marine > Oceanic >...
TTAACCAATCCAGAATCACTAGACTTCTACGAAAAAACACTTCCTAAACTTCAAAAAGAATGAATCCCTAGTAGGCAAACTTAGCGCGCGCTGGCTCTAAATATCCGTGAATGTTGAAAGCTATAGGGGGTCTAGAGTTTTTCGTTTCACAAAATTTTCGCAGAGAATGTTGCGAATTATGTTAACGTATCACTAGCTCTTGTAGTATTTGCCCTGTTTCCTTCTTTGTTAGGGGTCTGGGATAGTTGTAGATCGGGCCGCTTGGCTTCTCGTTGTAGTATGGACGGTTACAGTTTGGACATCCAGAAGTGAGAAAGGGCTGTCCCGTTTGAACTATCCTCATCAAAACCTCTTTACCAACGCCGAAATCACTTATACAGTCTTTCCCGTCAAAAAACACATCTTCATACCTTGCAATTCCATGGAAAATCAAGTGTCTAGCAACTTGAACGCGTCTATACGTTAGAACTGGAGGTTGAGGATTATTTTCTAGAGCCGTTCCTGAGATCGGTGTGAATGCAAACAATGCTGGAAGAACTCTCATATCCACACATTTTTGAATTGTTTCAACCATTTCCCTTTCAGTTTCCCCCAAACCAACAATCAAATGCGTGCTAACTTTACCCTCACCAAAAATCTTTACGGCTTCACTCAGTAGCTCAATTTGTTCTTCCCAAACGTACGGTCCTCCAACAAAACGCCCCTTAACCCTATTAAAAATTCCTTCAGTAGCCGCGTCCAATGGTATGCCTATCCTTTCAACTCCAGCCTCTGCTAACCGACGCATGTTTTCACTGTTCAGCGGTTGACACGAAATTGATACAGGAACCTTGACACGTGAACAGATTGCCTTCACAAAAGCCAAAAGATGTTGGAAAACTTCGGGATAGTTCAAAGCTTGAAGACAAACACGCTTTACTTGGTTATATCTAACAGCATTCTCTATTCCATCAAGCATGTGTCTCGTTGGAAAAACAGGCCATGAAACCCTAGAAAGCATGTCAGCTCTACCGTGGCTTCCTCTAGCCTGTGGACAAAAACCGCAATTCGCACTACACTTACCTCTCCTATAAGTCAGCAAATAAGCAGTTGTAGGCATCGCATCAAGTTTTCCTCTTAGAAGTTTAAGAACTATAGCAGAGCCTAAAGACACACGAATCTTCTCAGGCATTTCCTCTTCAACGGACATATCAACACACTTTTAAGGACATATTAAATTGAATTAGCCTAATATTTGTTACAAGAGGATTAACATTGAACAACAAGGACGTCGAGAATCACATGAAAAATGTTTTGGATACAAATGGTGAAAAAGAGCTTAAAGAACACCTAAAAGACGCTGAAGAGATCAGACGGAAAAACTTCGGCAAGAAAATTCACTTCTATGCTCCAAGCTTCATGTACTATAAAACAAGTTATTACCGTTCTTCACCCACAGATTTTCCAACAATCTCAATGACCGGCAGAAGTTGTGCATTAAAATGCAAACATTGCGGCGGAACAGTCTTGAACACGATGTTTTCAGCCACTACGCCTGAAAAACTTTTGGAGTTGTGTATGCAGCTTAAGCGTAAGGGAGCTTTAGGCTGCCTAATAAGTGGCGGATGCTTACCAGACGGTTCTGTTCCCCTTGGAAAATTTGTCCACATAATTGAGAAGATTAAGCGCGAATTGGGTTTGACTGTGATCGTTCACACGGGCATAATCGACTTCAAAACAGCTGAAAGGCTTAGAGATGCTGGAGTTGACGCTGCGTTAATAGATGTAATCGGTTCAGATGAAACGATAAGGGAAATTTACAGGCTGAATATAACCGTTAAAGCTTATGAAGATTCTTTAAAGGCTCTGCACGAGGCTGATGTTGCCTTTGTCCCTCATGTTATTGTTGGGCTTCACTACGGAAAATTGAAAGGCGAACTGCATGCTCTTCAGATGATCTCGAAATATCAGCCTTCAGCCTTGGTCATCATCGCGTTTATGCCCATACGTGGAACAGAAATGGAAAAGGTTACGCCGCCAAAACCAATCGAAATAGCAAAAGTGATAGCAACTGCAAGATTAATGTTTCCAAAAACACCCATAGCCCTCGGGTGCATGCGGCCAAAAGGAAAACATCGAATAGAGACGGATATTCTGGCTTTAAAGGCTGGAGTAAACGCCATAGCGTTTCCAACGGAGGAAGCAATAAGATTCGCAGAAAAACAAGGGTATACAACAATTTTTTCTTCGCTTTGCTGTTCTCAAGTTTACTCAGACTTCATTGTCTAAGCTTTCCAACGGAACTCCAAAGTTGCTTCATGACTTCGTCCTTTACGGAAGAGTACTTCTTTGCGAGTTTTTTGGCAGCCTCCTTTGGCATTCCGCTTTTTACAAGTTCCTTTTCGAAGGCATTTCTTGCCTTCCTAACCTTCCACCCTAAGGTCAACCAAATAAGAAACATGTCCAGAACTAGTTTTGATAGATGTAGTCCTCCGCTTATTATGGTTGAGATTTTCATTTTTCTCACCAAAAATGAGAGAAGAGAGACTATTCTTCTTCCTCTGCTAAGCCTTTCTCTGCAAGTTTCTCCTTGATTTTTCTTTCTATCTCTCTTTCCATTTCAGATCGAGATTTCTCGCCCTTGCCGAGGTCTAACTTTTTCATTATGTTGCCTAGGCTTGTGAACACGCTTATGTAGTTTTCAGTCATTTTTACTGCTGTTTCGTCTGGCATTCCGCTCTCCTTGAGTTCTTTGTAGAATGCTCCAGCTGCCTTTCCCATGTCTCTTCCAGATTCTTCAGAGAATACTGAGCCAATTATACCCTTGATTAGTGGAGGCAATTCCTTGGACACGACTCCAAGTATAGCTTTGACTTCCTCTGCATCTTCCATTTTTCTCTCTTTATGTTCTTTTTCTTCACTCATTTCCATTTCACCTCCATTTACTCTAAGTTTGTCCCAATTAACGATTTTGGAATCTGCGAACAAACTCTAATGCTCGGCTTTTTTTCGATTCAATTTCTCGCAAGATTTTCTTCGCCTGCTCATGTGAGTGAAAGCTTTTGCCCAGTGCAGCCTTTCTAGGGATTTGCAAATATCGTGATCTAGAAGGCTTCAATATTCCGAGAATTTTGCTTGACACGCCATTTGTAGTCTCTTTAACATTCTTTCCAACTTTATTCCGAATCATTTTTTCTCACCTATTAGAATAAATAGTCTGGGCATTGTTGTTATTTATTATGGGAAAAAGTGACCAGTCACTTGGTCATTCTGCAAGTTCGTAAGCATTTCCGTACTCCTTAGCACGTTTGACTATGCCTTCTTCCTCCAAACGTTGAAGCCTATTTCTTATGATTCTTCTTGAAGCCTTTCCGCGCATCCTCCGAACCTGCCGTGTTATCGCAGATATGTTTAGTCTATCATGCAAGGCGAGTGCTTGAATTATGCATCTTGACATTTCATCTTGAGCAATCCACGCTTTCCGTAAATATTTTTCAGCGGCTTTGAGTCGTGTTGCAATTTTCAATGGTTCACCATATAAGCCTACACCCATGCGGGTCATGCGAAGGTACGGGGCTAGTCCCGAATATTCTGGATTGTTGATTATGAAGGCTTCTAGAGTTTCAAGTCTTTTCATTATCAAATCAAGTTTTTTACTTAATTTTTCGATGCTTGAACTGCCTTCATGCGCCATTTTTTCACATGCAGTTATAACTTGCCTAATTGATAAAAGCGTTTGCAGTTTTCGAAGCATCTCGAAGTAAGCTGGCTAATATGTTTTTATTTAGTTTTTTTTCCAGTGATGTGAAAGCCACGTTTTTCCAATTGTTCAAGCAGTTCTTTCGGTTCTGGAAACCATTGGCCCCACTTTCTGCAAATGTGTTCTGTCCAGCTATAGTTGTCGTATGTGAATGTTTCTTGGCGGTTTCCTTCTAGCGGTATTTTTGCGTTTAGATTGCGGTAGTAATCTTGGGCGAGATATCCGTCGTCCATTTTCTTCATGGCTTTTGAAATCGTGTCTTGATCCAGCTTAGGGTATTTATCTTCGAAAAGAGTGAATTCTAAAGGATATCGCGGTCGTGTCGGCGGGTCTTCCGCTGGGTAACCCATCGTTAATTGTACGAGAGGGAACACTCTTTTAGGCAGGTTGTACTCTTCTGCGATTTTTTCAGCTCTGTATGGTGCGCTTCCAAGGAAGCAGCTTCCGAGTCCTAGACTTCTTGCTGCAACAACCATGTTTTCCGCCATCAAAGCCGCGTCTTGAATCCCAAACATCAGTAGTGTAAGATCGTTTGTGACTAACTTCCAGTTTCTTTCAGCCATTATACGTTCGAACTTGTGAGAATCAACGCAAATCGTAAACAATAGCGGTGCCTTGAAGGGGTTCCGCTTCTTATTTCGTGACAATAGCACGCTGTAATACTGAGAAGCGAAGGGTGCCTGTTGACCTGCCCTGACAATTGTCTCTATCACCTCAGCGGAAGGCACTTCATCCGTGTATTTTCGAATTGACTTGTGGTCGAGCATGGTTTGAATAACAAGATTCTTTTTCATGGCAACTCCCTTTTTACTGAGCAAAGTGCAATACACTTAGGATTTTTCTATATAAGGATCTATCTCATAAACTATTTCGTATGGCATGCGCTCATGTAGATCGTCAGCGCGGAAGGTATGATCCAAAACAAAACTGCTACAGATGATATTGTCTCTGGCACTGCAACCCCGGCGCTATAAAATTCCGCCCAATAGAGTATCCATGAGATAAGCCCTATTGAAAAAGCTGCTAATGCCGAGTAGGATTTTCTTTCCACAGCATAAAACATGGATGTAACACCCAACGAAACAAAAAACAATATTGACACGACTAAATGGAGAAGACCGTATACTTCGTCGCATACGGCTATTAATTGAAGTGTAAAAGCTGAGATCACTAGGCTGTAGCCAGTCCACCTCGCATATTTGTTCAGCACTTTGATTGCGTAGATCGTGAGGAAGAAACCAGTTAGAAGCAAACCGAAATTGAATATTGGTGCCACTCCACTTTTGACAGCATGTCCAAGATCGCTTAAAGCGTTCCTCTCCCAGCTGAACCATGGCGAAAGTGCAATTGAAACTCCTATCGAAACATAAGCTAACAGAGGCCCAATCACACCGAACAAAGCATAAATTTTCTCGTTCATAGGAACACCCTAAACACACCCACATCCAAGCAATAGTTCTTAAGAAGAACCAAACTATAAAACCATTTAAATCATGTTAGCTGGAACAAACCTTCTCAGCCTCTGCAAAGACCGCGTCCTTTCCTTGTTCCCTATTTTTGCTTCTTGTATTGCCAGCTTAAGTATCCTTATTGACTCGTCCATGGCTCTGCGGTTCACTGGTCTCGGCACTCCGTCTTTTCCTCCATACGCAAAGGAATATTTGACTGGGTCTTTCCAGCTTGGTTTTTCACCGTAAATCAGCTCCGCAATCAAAGCTAAGCCTCGAATAGTGGCTGAACCCATACCTTTGAATCCTAATAATTCCTCATAATTGTGAGGTTTGAACTCGTAAACTTCGCTTAGGGCTTTCCAGTTTATGTTCCTTGGCATTGACAGGACATCGATTGAATATTCTTTCCATGTTTTGCCTGATGTTTTTGGCATCCATTTCTGTAGCGACTTTTGGTATGCTGGTCTGATAGACATGATCATGCGTTTGATCTTTTTTGGCTTTTCTTTAGCCATGTCTACTGATGTCTTTCTGCAACTTTCGCTTTCTTTGGCTGTCATGTCTAAGACTATGTCGCGTTTTACGTCGCCAACTATGGCGTCGTGTGGTTCAACAACAAAGTTTTTGGCGTTGTCGGAAAGCCAATGGTAACGTCTGGCTGTGCGGTCTTGCGGGCACATGCCTTGCTGTATAACAGCCCATTTTCCATCTTCAGCCAAAAAGAAAGCGTGGTGATAAAGCTGGTAACCAGCTTGAATAGCTGTGTTGTCCACTTTGGCACTCATTTTGCTTGCGTACTGCAAGTTTTGAATTTTTTCGATTGAGAAACCGAACCTTTCGCTGATGTTTCCAATTTCTAATGGTGTCTGTCTAGAAACCTTACCTTTACCACCACAAACTGCGATACCATGGTCCTCTGGCACAACAGCCTGTTTCAAGACTCCTGTGACAACAGTTGTCACGCCTGACGAGTGCCAGTCATAACCCAAAACGCAACCTAAAGCCTGAAACCAGAAAGGATCGGAAATCCTCTTTAGAAAATCATCCGTGCCATACTCATCAACGATGATTGTCACAATTTCTTTCGCGAGTTTTCGCATGCGAATAACTAGCCATCTCGGCGCCTTACCATAATGAAGCGGAAGCCTAGCAACTCCGGTTCTCTGCACAACAACACCTTTCCAATAAGGAATAGGTTAAAAAGTGTTTAAAGCCTTCTGGAAGTGCGCGCTAAGTATGGAGTGCCAACGAAGATCTTAGAGGTTTTCGATCTGAATTGGCTCAACTGGATCAGCTATCTTGAAGCTGAAGATTTTGGAATAGAAGTAGAGTTCAGCGTCAAGTGAGCGTTTAATGTTCTCCGCGCGTCGAAAGCCGTGTTGCTCACCATCAAACGGCATATAAGCTACGGGCAGTCCATTCTCGCGCAAAGCCTTGACCATTAACTCAGCTTGACTGGAAGGAACGACTTTATCCTCAAGTCCTTGGAAAAGGATCATCGGGCATGAGATTTGATTGACGAAATGAATTGGCGAACGTTCTCTATAGAGATCACGCCGCTCAGGATAGGGACCTATCATCCGATCCAGATAACGTGACTCGAATTTATGAGTATCTTTCGCCAACGCTTCCAGATCGCTGACCCCATAATAGCTTGCGCCTGCTCTGAAGATGTTACGGAATGCGAGTGCGCAAAGTGTTGTGTATCCACCCGCGCTACCCCCACGAATAGCAAGTCGATCACCATCAACCTCTCCCATTTTGAATAGGTACCGCGCCCCATTAACACAATCGTCAACATCTACAATGCCCCACTGACCGTTGAGCCGCTGCCGATACTTGCGACCATATCCACTGCTACCTCCATAATTCACATCAAGCACAGCAATACCGCGGCTAGTCCAATATTGAACAGCCCAAGAAAGCGTAGTAGAAGTGGCAGCAGTCGGCCCACCATGACTTTTCACTAGAAGCGGCGGTCGCTCTTCCGATGGATTAGTGAAGTCGCGGTTTCGTGGCGCATAGAAAAAGGCATGCGCAGTAAGCCCGTCCTCAGTTGGAAATTCGATCGCTTTTGGAATCGACAAATATTCAGCATCAATCATTACATTACTGGAACGCCGCAATACCTCAATCTCATGTGTTGCAAGGTCAAGCCTGACGATTGACGGTGGTTCAGTTGGCGATCCCGCGATAAATACAGCCAGACCTGACGATGCACGTAGTCTTCGAATTTCTGTGTAAGGTGTCGTGATACGTTCAAGTTTGCCTGTCGCAGTGTCAATGGTTGCTAGACGCCAAGTTCCTTGCTCAATGTAGGCGCAGATAATACAGCCTGCAGATTCGAACGAGTAAGTTGACATTCCGAAGATCCACTGTGGTCTTCCGAACTCAGCCTTCATCTTACACAAAGGTTTGACGTTTCCTTTATCCCAACGATAAAGGTTCCACCAACCAGCGCGGTCGGAAACAAAGTATAGAATGCCGTCTGGCGACCACTCTGGCTGAAAGACGGATTCGTCAGTGCCGCCTGCAACTCGTTCGAGATGGCTTAACGAGCCGTCTCCTCTTAGCTCACCGACCCAAAGTTCGGTTCCATCCCACGGCATGTTCGGATGGTTCCATGTGAGCCATGCCAAGCGAGAACCGTCGGGGCTGAGACGAGGAGACGAGTAAAAATCGTTCCCAGAAACGAGAACATTGCCACTTTTGCCGCCCTCAAATTTAAGGCTTATCAAAGTGTTTGCTGGCTCTCGTCCAGCAACTGTGTGATCTTCACGAACACAAATTATACGACTTCGGCGGCGGTCAATGACAATGTCAGCATAACGTAGCTCGGCCTCAGGGGTGATCGGGCGTGCCATGGTTCCGGGTTCCTGACGATAGATTCGTTGGTCAGCGAAGTTCGAAAAGTAGATTGTGCCGTCAATAATGGCAAATGCACCACCTCCATACTCATGAACGCGTGTACGAGCGTTGAATGGAGACTGCGTCATATCAGTTGTCTTTCCGTCTGGTGTCCGTCGCACGATGATGATTCGTCCCCCTTCAGTTGGACGTAGCTCATTCCAGTAAATATCCTCATCATCAAGAATTATCTGTCCAAGCCCCACAGTTCCTGAGGCAACCAGCTCCGAGGTAATGGGAGATTTCCAAGAGCCGTACGAAGCTACTTGTGGTCTGCTCATCCTAGTCCCAACTTTTATCTATTCTTTTCTTGTTGACTTTCATGCCTTTAGCTCTTTATTGAAACATTTCGTTCTAGTTTCTCATTTTTAGTATATGACCTTCGCGATCGATTTCTCCTCGGTGAATTCGAGTCGTGGATACAGGAACATGATTTTCTGAAGGAATCATGCCTATAACCACTATATGCAGCGCAGACAGCCCCATCCTTTTCCTTTCCTCATTGATTTTAACAGCCGTAGATTCTGTTTCTTTACTTACAACCAAAGCTTCAACGCAGCCTTTAGACAACGTCACTCCATAAACGTCATCTAAAGTAATAATTCTGGTTCTGTTCAAAAACTCATGCTCATGTAAAAAAGCCTTTAACTCTTCTAACCTCTGCTTGTACGGTGCTGTTGGATGTGGCTTATTCAGTTTCTTGGCGAACTCGTCAGAACTTAAACCGATTAAAACTTGCTCGCCCAACTCAAAAGCTTTCACAAGCAAGGCTCTATGTCCCTTATGAAACTCGTCGAAAGTACCGCCAACAGCCACGGTTTTGAACTTTTTACTCATTTGCTTTCACGTTTTACACGTATTAACAGTCTATAAGATTATTTTGGTTTGATTTTTTCATTTACAACATCAAGAATTTTCCTTGCGACTTCTCGTTTAAGGGCTAATGGAATATGAACTACTTTTTTCTCCCTATCTACAATGAAAATTTCGTTTGTTTCGGTTCCAAATCCTGCACCTTTCTTACCCACATCATTCACGATGATTAAATCAGCATTGGCTTCTAACAATCGCTCATAAGCACTTTCAATCAAACCCTTCTTAGACAACTTGTATTCTGCACGAAACGCTACAAGAAACGTTTTAGGGCTAACCTTTTTCACATGATCGATAATTTTCTTGGTAGGCGTCAGTTTCAAATCAAGCGAATGAAGCTTATGCGTTGAAACCTTATGAGAAAATGGTTTTTTAACGGTCCAGTCAGCGGCTGCAGCTACAGCTATCACCACATCATATTTCTTTGATTTTAACTCGGAAATAACTGCTTCACGCATTTGCTCTGTTGTTTCAACAGAAATCACGTCGGCATCCAATGGAGGAGTTACTCTTCCTAATCCGTAGACGAGTGTTACTTCTGCTCCGCGATCTAAAGCTTCTTCTGCGATTGCAACGCCCATTTTTCCAGAGCTTCTGTTTGTGATGACACGGATGGGGTCTATGTGCTCGATAGTGGGCCCCGTAGTAACTAGCACCCTTAATCCAGAGAAACCCTGTTTAACCGCAAGTTTACGAATGACCGCATTGGCAATCTCCTTTGTTTCAGCAATTTTTGCCTTTCCTTCTTCAATTCTTGGGCCAACAAACTCAACGCCTAACGCTTTTAGTTTCTTAATGTTCTCAGTTAGTATTGCGTGTTTATACATGGACTGGTGCATGGCTGGAACAATAATTATGGGTGCGTTTGAGCCGAAAGCCGTTGAAACAACAGACGTCACAGTTGTGTCATCTATTCCGCAGGCAATTTTGCTTATCGTGTTCGCTGTAGCTGGAGCAACAAGAACCAAATCAGCCTTTTTAGGGTGTTCCCCAACCAGAGCCACATGTTCAATTTTCCCAGTTAACTCTGTTACCACAGTGTTTCCAGTTGCCCATTCCATAAGATATGGATGGATAATTTTCTGCGCCATCGGTGACATTACAGTGAAAACTTCTGCTTCATGCCGCATGAGCGTTCTAGCGATTTCTGAACATTGGACAGCTGCCACGCTGCCAGTTATGCACAAGACTATGCGTCTGTCTTTCAACTCTTTTCCTTTCGTTCCCACAATGTCTTTAGACGGATGAACCGACAACCCTTTTCAACCTCCCAATTCATTGACAATGTCTTTTAAATCTTCCAAGAATTTTCTAATGTGTTCCTTCTTAACGTGAGGCATGACAACTATTCGAATATGGTTCGGGAATAGGGAAACCGCCCATTTTCTAAGTCTTAACTCTTTTGTTATTCGGCGAATGTCGAATACTTCAGATTTTATCCCAACAATGTTCATGGCTGGTTCAGTCATTATGTCTAAACCGTTAATTTTCTGAATTCCCCTCGCAAGTTTCCATGTTAAACGCATACAACTTCTAACAATTCTTTTGTAACCTTCTGTTCCCAAATGCTTCAGCAAAGCCCAAACAGCAATGACTGAAGCCCCAGACCGTGTCCCCACAATAGTGGCTTGCTCACTTTCCCCCCCAGCCAGATAAGAAACATTCCAAGCAACAGCCTTTCTTAGTCTTTTGTTCCGAAACAGTATTCCGCCAGCAGGAATTGGAGCCAAACCCATTTTATGAGGGTCAATAGTGATGGAACATACCCCGGGCAGTGAGAAACCAAAATCTGGAACGCTAAACCCTAATTCCTCTAGAAATGGAAGAACAAGACCTCCGAAGGCTGCATCCACATGAAGATACAAGTCTTTTCTTACGGCAATTTCAGAAAGCTCCGATATTGGATCAACAACGCCTAAACCAGTTGTTCCAGCCACGCCAACAATTGCTATAGTGTTTGAATTCACTGCCTTTTCAACTGCTTCTACGTCAACTTGAAATCTACTATTCAACCCAACCTTAACAAGTTTCAAGCTTAACAAATCTGCAGCTTTGTCGAAAGAATAATGTGCAGAAACAGGCACGATAACTTCACAATGCTTCTTTTTTGAAAGCTTTTTTGCAGCCCACAAAGCCAAAGTGTTAGCCTCTGTTCCACCCGTGACTATGTGACCTGAAGCCTTTGGGTTTGAAAGCAACGTCCCAAGAATGTGAATCGTTTCTTTTTCTAGCTTAACTAGAGCCGGAGAAAGCCCTGAATCACCCAAGTTTCTATCAATAAAGCGAGTGTAAACTTCTCTAGCTAAAGGATGCGGACAAGTACACATGGACCCGATGATTCTTCCAGAACCATACGTAAAGTCCCTGCTAAGTCTTGACTCAAGTTCCTTCAGCACTAAACTCTGAGGCAAACCTTCGTTCTCCATTCTCATAACCCTCCCAAAGCCTAATGATAAGTGTGCTCATCGTCTGGATACTTGCCAGCAGAAACCTCTTCCACAAACCTAGCCACAGCATCCTTTATCACTTCGTTCAGATGGACATATCTCTTTACGTATTTTGGTTTGAAACTTTCATCCAAACCCAGCAGGTCATTTATTACTAAAACTTGTCCATCACAGTGTTTTCCAGCCCCTATGCCAATCGTCGGAGCCTTCACATTTTCGGTTATCTTTTTCGCTAGGCTTTCAGTCATGCACTCTAAAACTATGGAAAAAACGCCTAACTTGGCCAAATTCAAAGCGTCTCGAAAAATCTCTTCAGCTTCTTCAGTCTTTTTGCCTTTTACACGATAAGTTTCAGCCATTTGAGGAAGCATTCCAACATGACCCATCACTGGAATTCCCGCATCTATTAAAGCCCTTACAACTTCCGGTCTATTTCCTTCGATCTTGACTCCGTGAGCTCCAGCCTCTAGGAACTGCTTAGCATTTCTTAAGCCGTCTTCCACAGTGTTGCAGCTGTTTATCGGCATGTCTCCTATGATTGGCGTTTTTTGGGCTCCTCTCGCCACATTTTTCGTGTGATAGATTATATCGTTCATAGTTACGCTTTTTGTGTTGCTGTGACCTTGCACAACCATTCCCACACTATCGCCAACTAGGATTAAATCGATACCATTTCCATCAAGTATCTTCGCCATTTGGTAGTCATAAGCCGTTAACACTATGATTTTTTCTCTACCCTTTTTCCACCTAATTCTTTCGTGAAATTCCATTTTTCTCCCCCATGAATTTTATTAAGCACACAAGCGTTTCGTTCACAGGTGTTGGAATGTTATGTTTTCTACCCAACTCAACTACCTTTCCGTTTAGAAAATCAATTTCAGTTTTCTTACCTTTCATTACATCTTGGTACATAGAAGAAAAATTCGTGTAACTGGAGATTTTCTCGTCAACTTTTTTCTCCAAATCCTTAGGAAAGGTTATTCCCTCAGCTTTTGCAACTTTAACACATTCCCTGACAATTCTATATCGAACGGTTTTCAACGAATCCGAAACAAGTTCACAATTTCTGACATGGAAAAGTGCTGATAATGGGTTTACTACACAGTTTACAACCAGCTTGTTCCATGCTTCCATGTTAATGTCATTGGAAAGCCTTGTCTTTAACATGCACTTCTCAAAAATTTCACCGATTTCTTCCGCAACTTCATTCTGCTCAATAATTGTTTCTCCACTCCAAAATCGCACTCTTCCAGATTCAAAAAATTCAGCCGCCATCGCTGTTACACCCCTCAAAATTTTGGCTTTGTCACCAGCTACACGCTTAACGACTTCTTCGTTTCCAAGACCGTTCTGCAAGACCAGAATAACCGTATCTTTTCTCAGAAGTTTTTTTATTTGTTTAATTGCTTTTGCCGAGTCGTATGCTTTTGTGGTTAGAATAATTAGCGTGTTTTCAGGTATTTCACAGATTTCGATGTCAGCCTTAAGATAGAAAGTTTCGTTTATATCTCCGGAAATTGATAACCCCTTTGAATTCACAGCGTCCACATGAGCTTTATTCCCAATCAATGTCACATCATTTTTTTTAGACAGCAAGGCTCCATAGATGCTTCCGACGGCGCCAGCGCCTAAAACAATAATTTTGTTAAAACTCATGTTTTTCATCCTCCAAGGTGATGTATTCGCCTTTTTCAGCGATTTTTGAAAGCCTTTCTTTGATTAGGGTTATGGATTCACCTAAGTTTTTCTTGTTGTCAAAGTTCAGCAGAATTTCATGGCACTTCTTTAGATCTTGCTTCAGTTTACCTGCCATTATTACAAGCTTCGGTGTTGCTCTTACAACATTGTCGACTATGGTGATTGTAGCTTTTTGCGATGTTCGCGAAAGAGGATTTAGGTCTATTGCTATCACTTTTTTTCCCATTTTAACGAGGGCTTCCGTTCGATCTCCATCTTCTAACGGTACTAAAATCACGTCAGCCACAAGTATGCCCCGCGGGTCTACACGTCTCCTCTCACTTCCTAGTTCTGGAATTCTTGCAGAAGCATCTTCACCCACTCCTAAGACCTCGTGCGCACCAGCCTTTTCAAGTAACTCCTTGATTTTCAGCTCCCTTTCAAGTGACCTGTAAAACAGGTTGACCTCAATTTTTGCTTTCGTAACATTGGCTAGCCTTACTATTTCTTGCGTTACTAAGGCGGCTGTGTTCCCGTTAACGGAGATGACTGTTTTTTCAGCTGTTAGAAGAGTTGCTGCAGCTGTTTTTATAGCGTTTAAGGCTGGTTTGGTTGTTTTTTCGCCTATCAGGTAGTCGAAGGCTTCCCCTCGACCGTGTGCTATGAGGCCAGCAGTCGCGACAACTCCTTTATGATAATGTTCAACTAGTTTTTCTCGTATTCGAAGGGATTCTGCTCTAGGATGTTCTGGCGGAATCTTGATGCTTGTCATTTCAGTAGTCGTGCTCCTTCAAAGTCGATTTCGCTGACAATGATTTTTCCGTCTTGACCGTGCTTACGGAAAATTTTGAGAAGCTCTTCAAGGGATTCTTGTTTCATTAAAGTGAATGCGGCTTCTCCGAACATTGGCATGCTGCAAACAAAGTTGGCGTTATCAGCTGCATGCAAGATTCTCCTCGTTTTTTCAGTTATTAATCCTACGTGCTCAGCGAATTGATGGGAAAAATTTATGAAGTTTGTGACGTTTGGCTCTTCAATCAACTTGTCAACGAGTTTTCCGCCGAACTCGTTTACGCGTTTGCGGGTTTCTTCGTCTTTTAGGAACTTTTTTGTGGATAATGGTCCAAAGGTTAGGCACGCAACTACATAATCTTTTGGAACAGGCACATTTTTTATTTCTCCAATTCCCGGCGCTCCTGGCCTAACTCTTACTTCTACACCCCCGAAAGCTTCAGCAATCACTGTGCCGAGTCCCGTTTTGCATTCAACTTCAGCCACATGCGCCATTTGGGCAGCCTCTATTCTAGACATGCCTAAACCAAAAACGTCGTTTAGGGCTAGGGCTAAGCTTAAGGCTGCAGCTCCGCTTGTGCCGAATCCAGCTCCTATTGGAACCTCAACATAGTGTTCAACGATAATCTCGAAGCTTTCCATTTCTTCAAAGCGGGAAAGAAAGGCGTCTACAACATGTTTGGAGACTTCTGCAGAGCTTGAGGCGAAACCATTAATCTTGACTTGTAAAGATCCTTTCACTGCTTTTCTGACCTTTGCGATGGTTTCAACTCCTCGGCTTAACGAAACGCCAGCTCCTCTAGAACCGGCATACAAAGAGTTTGTTGGCTGATCAAGTATTTGGAAGAAGCCCGTAATGTGGCATGGCGCGAAAGTCTTAGCCTCTTTCATGTTTGATGCCTATGTGAGGTTCGAGGAAAAGTCTTAGATAAGAATTCTGTATGGATTGTTTAAACACGTTTAAACTTCATGGACTTTTCACTGAACTATACTAAATTTGCTAGTTGCGTTTTCTGAAGAATTTGCCTTCGTTAGCATGCTCGTCTGTCATATTTTTGGACATCGGGGAAAACTTCAAGAATGCATTAAAATGATAAGTCAATTGACCCAGATTATTGAACATGGCGTTTGAGAGATTGGTAAGAAAATGTCTGAGGGAGCAATTTCGATAAAGAAAGCGATACACATAGTTGTTGTAACATGGATTCTGTCTCTGATCACCACTTTTGGCGTATTAAACGTACTTTGGCTCTTATATGCTGATTATCTGGTAATCTAAAGATCTTATATGCTTCTGGACCAATAAATAAGCCAAAAACAGCACTTTGAATGTTGGGATGTTGACAGTAGATGAAATGGCAAAATAAGGAAAATGCTTATCAATTCTAAGCTAAAATTTAAATCTTGGTCTTTGTTCCTAAAGCCTCAGAGGCGAATTGCATTGGATGGTACAGGGAACAGGGCGTATAGCTTTGCGTGTTCAGACAGCCCCATGTTTAGGAGAATTCAAATCAGAAGTTTCTCATGGAGAATCACTGAACGAATGTCTGAGAAGAAAAAGTTAACCTTGAAGTATACAAGACCGCTATCGCGTGGAAGAAGGCGAAATCTGGTTTGAATTGGATTTTATTTGCTTGGACATGTATATCACTTATCCTTTTTGGAGCCTTGTTAGTTTGGGAAATATCGAGGTACAGGCGCACAAGTCACGATCTGGAAATGCTTCGAACGAAGATTAGACGAAATAGACATGCGCGCAGAGGTGAAAGTGATAACCGAAATACTAGTGTTGACGGAGGTAGTCTTTACGCTTAGTGAATTCGCGATCGCTTTCGTTTTGATATTTGCAGCATCTTTTCTAATCTATCTATTTGGTCGTTGGTTATCACCTAAGTCTAAACACGGTGAAAATGAACAATCTACATACGCTTGTGGAGAAAAAGCAGCTTTCCCTCAACTGAAAATCAATGTGTCATTGTATAAATATCTCATTTACTTTGTGATTCTGGATTCATCAGTGTTACTATTAGCCTTTGCCTCTCTTGCACTCCGCACGGCAAATATGCTACTTCTTATGTTTTACTTGTTCATGGTGCTTGTATCAGGTTTCCTTCTTCTCGGAGGAGGCGACCAGTAACGTGTTGCGCTAATCTTGTGGAATGGGCTAAAAAAAAGTCTCCATGGATTCTCCATTTTAATTCTGGAGCGTGCAACGGATGCGACATCGAAGTTGTCGCACTATTAACGCCTAGATACGATGTTGAGCGCTTCGGAATCAGGCTTCAGCCGTCACCGAGACACGCTGACGTCCTGCTAACCACAGGTCCTGTTACTAGACAATGCGCAGACAGACTGAAGCGTATTTATGAACAGATGCCTGAACCCAAGTTTGTCGTGGCGATAGGTGCGTGTGCTTGTTCAGGCGGTGTATTCGAGGGAAGCTACAACGTGCTGGGAGGAGTAGATAAGGTTATTCCAGTCGACGTTTACATTCCTGGCTGCCCACCGAGACCTGAGGCGATAATTGACGGAATTGTGAAACTGCTTAAATCAGCGGAGGAGGTAAAGCCTGATGATAAACGTTGAACAAAATGTTTTGACAGCGCTTAGTGGTGAACTAGGGGAAAAAATCCTAAAGATTGAAACTCCACAGCCTGGAAAAATCTTTTTTCGGGTCAATGCTGGAGTTCATAGAGACGCTTTGAGAATCTTGCTCGACGAAGATGAAAGCACGGGCATATCAGCGATTACAGGCGTGGATTTGGGAGAAACAATCGAACTAATGTACCACGTCCGTACACGTGGTGCCACAGTCACGATTAGAACCGAAGTGCCAAAAGGAGAGGCAAGAATCAAAACCATAACCGACTTGATTCCGGGCGCAAATTTTCATGAAAGAGAAGTCGCAGATCTGTTCGGCGTAACCTTTGAGGGCCATCCAAACCCAAGAAGATTGATCCTCTCAGATGACTGGCCGAAAAATATTTTTCCACTCAGAAAGGATGCTGATGTTACAAACATTGAAAACAAGACAGAAAAGGTTACCCCTCCCGGACGGGATGAGCAGTCTTGCGATTTGGGAACACTGATAAACGTCATTGTGGGACCACAACACCCTGCCTTGATAGAGCCGGAGAAGTTTTCCTTGAAAGTTGATGGAGAAGTGGTGAAAGAAGTTGACCTCCGCATCGGTTATGTTCACAGAGGAATTGAAAAAGCCGCAGAAAAACGCACTTACTTACAAGATATTTACTTGGTTGAAAGGATATGTGGCATTTGCAATGCTGCTCATGCTGTAGGGTTTTGTCAAACAGTGGAAGCGATAATGGGAACGAAAGTACCGCCCAGAGCCGAATATTTACGCACGATAGTTCTAGAGTTAAACAGGATTCATAGTCACATGCTTTTATTGGGTCATGCTGGTCTTGAAGCTGGGTACGAAACGTTTTTTCAGTACATGTGGCGTGACCGAGAACCTGTAATGGACATCATGGAGTTGCTTACTGGTAATAGAGTTATTCCTTCATTCATTACCATTGGAGGTGTAAGACGAGACACAAAAGAAGAAAGGATTGCAGAAATCAAAGCAAAACTTGCAACCTTAAAGAAAAAAATGAGTTTCTACAAGCAGCTTTTTGAGAAAGACCCAACGTTGAAGATGCGAACTGAAAACGTTGGGATACTAAGCAGATTGGATGCATTGAAATTGTGCGTCGTCGGTCCAGTGGCACGCGGTTCAGATGTGAAGATGGATGTTAGGAAGGATGAACCCTACGCCGCTTATGGCGAAATCCCTTTTAAAATGATAACTTACAGCGAAGGTGATTCTTGGGCAAGATTAATGGTTCGTCTAGACGAGGTCAGCGAAAGCATCGACATAATAAACTTTGCATTAGATAATCTGCCAACTGGGCCTTACAGAGTTAGAGTTTCAAGAATCGTACCTACTGGCGAAGCGATCAGTAGCGTTGAAGCACCTAGAGGTGAACTGTTTTATTATGTGAAGAGCAATGGCACAGCGTATCCTGAACGTGTTAAGGTGCGTACTCCAACATTCTCCAATATCCCATCTTTCGCCCAAATTGCAAAAGGCGGCAACTTAGCAGACGTACCTATAAGCTTTGTAAGTTTGGATCCTTGCTTTGCTTGCAACGACAGATAAGGAGGCTGAAGATGAGTTTGGATTTAGCATTCATTTTTCGCGTGTTGATCTTTCCGGGTTTCACTTTCATTTTTTCGCTTACAATGTTTTGTGATTGGGTTGAGAGAAAAATAGAGGCGCGAATGCAGAATAGGATAGGACCTACTTACACTGGTCCTGCTGGTATTCTACAGCCTTTTGCTGATTTCGTCAAGTTGCTGACAAAGGAAGACATTGTTCCAAGCAACACGAAGAGTGTCGTTTTTAAGTTTGCGCCGGTCCTTTCTTTTTCGATCTTTGTTTTCGCCTTGTTCTTCTTACCTATTGATGGGGCGAATGTTGTTCTCAATTCAGGTTTTGAGGGTGACTTGATTTTCGTATTAGCGTTAGTGTCAGTTGCTAACTTTTTCCTCTTTCTTTCCGGATGGTCTTCAACCAACCCCTATAGCGCAATAGGTGCCACTAGAGTTTTAACACAATTTCTCGGCTATGACATACCTCTTTTTATTTTCGCGTTAACCTCCGCTTTTCTTGCAAATGATCTGAGCATCTCCACTATAGCAGCTAGTCAACCCGTTCCATTTGCTCTTTTGGTTCCGTGGGCTTTTGTGTTATTTATTATTACTCTTCAGGCAGAGTTGGAGAAAGACCCGTTTGATGTTCCCCACGCTGAAACTGAGATAGTAGCTGGTTACGAAACTGAATATAGCGGTCGTCGATTGGCTTTTCTTAAGCTCGCCAAAGATGTGCAAATCGTTTTGGGCGCAGTTATCGTAGTTGAACTTTTCTTGAGTGGTCCATATGGACCAGTGTTTCTCGGCTTGCCAGCATTTTGGTACACACTATGGTTCATACTCAAAGTTCTCTTTGTTGTTATGATAACGGAATATCTGACATGTGTGTTCGCAAGATTGCGTATTGACCAAGTGCTAGTTATAAACTGGAGAATGTTGATACCGCTTTCAATTCTATCGCTTGTTGCAACCGTTGCAGTGGCGTTTTGGCTTAATCCAATTGTGGGATGAGAAAATGGGTAAAAAAATCAAGCTCTCACCGATGTTGAAAGAAGTTCTTTGTCAGATTTTCAGAAAACCCGCCACTCGAAAATATCCTGAGGTTAAGCCGAAAGTTCCTGATGATTTCCGTGGCAGGCAAATATTTGATATTGACCTTTGCATTGGTTGCGGCTTGTGCGCGAGAGATTGCCCTTCAAAAGCCATCGAGATGGTGGATGTTGAGGAAAAGAAAAAACCGTTGTTCCATTTAGACCTTTGCATTTTCTGTTATCAATGTGCCGAAAGCTGCCCTAGAAACGCTATTAAAACTTCCAAGTTTTTTGAACTTGCCTCAACTAATAAGTATGACTTAGTCGTAAGACCTCAGACAAAATCTAAAAAAGGAGATGAGGCGCAAAAATGATTCTGGAACTGGTCGCAGTGGGATTGGTTGTTTCAGCTTTTCTGGCAATTCACCTTGATGACGCGGTTTATTCAGTTACCTCTCTAGCAAGCACCGTCATCTTAGTGGCAATTTTATACTCTCTGAACAATGCCACGCTCGTGGCTGTTTTTCAGCTGGCGATAGGTGTGGGAACATTGGCGGTCCTTTTCTTGTCAAGTGAGATGCTGAGTGAAAAACCGAGTGAAAAAAAACGTTTAAAGAACACGTTTCTAGCCGTAGCAGCAGCATTACTTTTGTCGATTCCGTCTATTTTCCTTTCAGCAGGAACTATTCCAACCAGTGTTTCTTCTAGTGTTTCGTTTCCAGAAGCGTTATGGAATTTAAGAGCAATAGATGTTGTTTTACAAGGTTTAGTGATAATGACTGTTGCTTTGGGCATTGCAATAGTTCTGTATGACAAAAAGGAGGAAAAAGACTGATGAACTATGTAATTTTGTCGATGACCTTGCTGGCAATTGGTATTTACGGTCTACTAACCAAGCGTCATCTGTTGAAAGTGTTAATATCAGTCGAATTAATCGCAACAGCAGCCTCAATGAATTTCGTGTTGCTCGCCTCTTCGTTAAACAAAGCTTTAGGCGAAGCTTTTCTGATACTTGCCTTTTCCACAGACACTTGTGTAACTGGCATCCTCTTAGCCTTACTGGTCATAGCGTCTAAGAAATATGGAACATGCGACATCAGAAAATTAGCGAAGTTAGCGCAGTATGGAACAATTGAAGGCAATGAAAAAAGTAACAGCAAAATAGAGGAGGACGTTGCCTAATTGCTTCCTTATGCGCCGTGGCTTGTTTGGGTAGTTCCAACCTTTTCTAGCTTGTTTGTTCCACTCGTCGCGCGGTTAGGTGGAAAAGTAAGAGACTACTTTGCAGTGATAGCGAGTTTAGTCGCTACTGTATTCGCGTTTTCTATGGTTCCTGACTTTTACTTTAGCACTTTGACGAAATTAGATTTCACCGTACCGTGGATTCCCGCGTTAGGTATCAATGCAGGAGTGTTCATCGACCCACTAAGCATTTTGTTTGCGAATTTAATCGCTTTCTTCGGTCTCATAATCATCATTTACTCTTTAGGTTATATGGCGGGCGAAGAAGGCTTAAACCGATACTATTTTTTCATGCTTCTTTTCATCGGTTCAATGATCGGACTCGTCATGTCGGATAATTTCCTTCAGATGTTCATTTTCTGGGAAATGGTGGGACTCTGTTCTTATGCACTGGTTTCTTTCTGGCACAAACGTCCAGAATCTGTTCGTGCAGGCATCAAAGTCTTCCTCATGACCCGTGTAGGCGACGTTTGCCTTCTAGCGGCGATCACTCTTCTCTACGCTAGTTTAGGCTCATTTTCCTTCTCTTACACGATTGCCAACATAGGAACTGTGCCTTTACCGACTCTAACTGTGGTTGCCTTTCTTATGCTTGGTGGGGCAGTTGCAAAATCAGCTCAGCTACCCTTACACACTTGGCTATACAGTGCCATGGAAGCACCGACTTCGGTCAGCGCTCTCCTACACGGAGCAACCATGGTAAAGGCAGGAGTTTACCTAATCGCCAGATCATTCATATTGTTCGGTCCACTCGCACCTTTAATCCCAATGTGGCTGCCTTCTGTGGCTTGGATCGGCGCCATTACCGCATTCGTTGGAGCAACCTTGGCGTTGTATACACCTGACATAAAGGGAGTACCCGCTTACTCAACCATTAGTCAAATAGGATTCATGATGGCAGCGTTAGGCGCCGTTTCACCTTCTTCACAAGGCTGGTTTGCCAGTTTGTTTCACATGTTAAGCCACGCTTTCTTTCAAGGACTTGGTTTCCTTGCAATAGGCGGCATCGTTCATACGCTTAAAACTCGTGACATGCGACTGATGGGTGGACTGCGAAAAGCCATGCCGATCACGTTTGGGCTTAGCATAGTTGTCATGTTAGCTCGCACTGGTGTGCCTCCTTTCGCAAGTTTTTTCAGCAAGGGTCTTATCATAAGTAGCCTTTGGTCAACCGGGGATATTTTATTAGTGCTCACGATTTATGCTGCCACATCGGTTACGTTCGCCTACACTCTACGATCTATTGTACTCACTTTCTTGCGTGAGAAGTCAGAGTATTTGAAGAAAATTCAGTTGCACGAACCGCCAAAAATAATGCTCTTCTCCTCAGGAATACTTGCCGTTTTGTGTACCTTTTGGGGTTTGCTTGGAAATTCAGTTGCAAAGTTTATGCACGCTAACGTGGAAATAGGGCTTAGTGAGGTTTTCAGTTCGTCAACTCTTATTTTCCTATTCGTCCTCTTTTTAGGAGGATTTCCCGTTTATCTCACTTATTACCGGAGATCCATGTTAATAGAAAGAACTAGAAAGAGCTTATTGGCTCCCTTGAACATTATTTTGGAGCATGCGTACTTCTTCGATGATTTTTATGAAAGGGTTGTTGCAAAGGGATTCATCGGGATATCTAAAGGTCTTCGGTATGTTGAAGTAACTGGTTTGGGACGTTTACCTTACTTTTTTGCCAATGGAATCATTACAATCTCTAACGGTGTCCATAAAAATGTTGAAAAAGCAATTTTTGACCGTTTGCCTCAGTCTACCGCAAATGGAGTGATAAGTTTGGCTCATGGCACTCGTAGGTACCTCGATGTTTTTGTCGATGAATTACTGTATATCACAGCGAATAGAACGTTGTCATCTGCCTCAAAAATTAAAAAAACATATCATGGTTCCCTACAGCATTACGTAGCAGCAGCACTACTCGGATTTTTAATACTGTTAATACTAATAATAGTCACGATGTTAAGGTGATATGAAATGCAAAGCGTACTCTTGTTAACACTACTCTTGCCTACGTTAGGTGTTCCGTTTGTTTATTTGACGGGAAAGAAATCCACAAAAGGAGCAGCGATTCTAGTTGCCTTAATTGCCATAGCTGACATCGCATTGCTTTCCACAACGGTTCCCATAGTTCTTGATGTCGCAACGGAGCACAAATATGTTGAATCCTATTATTGGATTCCCATTCTCGGTTCTTCCTTTACGCTTTTTGTTGACGGCATCAGCTTATCCATGGCAATTATAACTTTGATACTTATCCTAACAGCTGCGCTTTTCTCAGTCAATTACATGCAGGAGAAGAGAGGGCTTGCTGAATACTATGCACTTTTGACGTTGCTGTCTATAGGTCTCGTCGGAGTTTTCATCACGTCGAATCTTATGCTTTTCTACTTCTGTTGGGAACTAATGCTTGTTCCCACCTACTTCATAATTGGCGGGTGGGGCTACAAAGATCCGTACAGAGCAGCGTTCAAGTTTTTCATATTCACCCACGCAGGCGCGGTCTTTGTTCTTCTAGGCATAGGAGCTATCTTCATGGTTACAGGCAACTTAGACATGTTAGACATTCAGGTACTGACCGCTTTGAAAGCCCAGCCAGACCTTGCCAAGTGGATTTTGCTGTCTCTTACAGCGGGTTTCGCCGTGAAAATGGCTGTTGTTCCAGTGCACATGTGGCTGCCGGATGCGCACTCTGAGGCACCTGCACCGATGTCCGCTCTCCTAAGCGGAGTCATAATCGGGGCTGGCGCTTACGCTATATTCCGAGTTTCTTTAGAAACAGTGTTTCCCGCCGTTATGGCAACTGATTTTGGAAATCAATTCCTGCACGGTTTAGCAGTGTTCGGAGTTATATCCGCATTCTTTGGGTCTTTGATTGCTTTGGTGGAAAACGACATAAAAAGAGTAATAGCGTATTCAAGTATAGCTCACATGGGCTACGTTCTTTTTGGGCTTTCCCTCTTTCCTTTTCAAGAAGCCATGGCTGGGACGGCGCTGCATCTTGTAAATCACGCCGTAAGTAAAGGCTTGCTTTTCTTGTCAGCTGGAGCCGTTATGAAACAGCTTGGAATCCGAGATATACGTGAAATGGGTGGACTCGCTGGACAGATGCCTGTTACTGCTACGTCTTCAATCACGGCAGCATTAAGTATCGCAGGCGTACCCCCATTCGCTTGTTTCATCAGCGAATTCCTAATATTCGTCGGAGCATTTCAAGCAATCAACAGTGATGGTTTCTACGTTCTGCCAACAGCCTTAATGCTAGTAGCTACTGTTTTGTCGCTTGCTTATGCTCTAAGATATATACGGCACATCTTCTTGGGGCCTACAAAACTCAAAAAAGCCGAAGAGGTTCCGTTTTTCATGAAGTTAGCGATGGTCATCCTAGTAGTGTTTGTCATCGTTCTCGGCATATGGCCCACATTCTTCCTTAATCTCATTACCACCGTAAGTTTCGGTTAGCGAGGAAAGCCAATGATAGAAATTCTAGATGTTTCTTTGCCTATAATTAGTTTCGTCTTGTTTTCGCTTCTAACGATTCCGGTGGTTAAGGCTATTCGCAAAAGAAAAAGCAAAAAAACCATTCTCACACTTGGATGGTTCTCAATAGTGTTCGCCATCGCAGCTATACCTGTGGCGAATCTAACAATCAAGTATTATGAGCAACCGTCACCTCAACCATTCCTTAACATAACCTTGGCAAGTGAACCGTTCACTATATTTTCAAGCACTTTCATGATAGACGCAATATCAATCTACATGGCAATCGCCTTCACAGCTGTGGGCGCAGTTACTTTTCTGTACAGCATCTTCTACATTGATCTCAGCGAGAGACCTTCAGAAAGATACTACTCAGTTATGCTGATGATTATTGGCTGTATAATAGGCGTCGCCTTCTCGGGTGATCTTCTAACTCTCTTCATTTTCTGGGAAGCCGCGGCAGCTGGCTCAAGTTTCTTAATGCTCTACCACAAAACACCCAAATCTCTACATGCCACATTGAAATACCTAGTTATGATAATCATTGCCTCAGCCTTCATAGTCTACGGGCTTTCAATAGTGTACGGTATCACTGGTACACTCAATTTCTGGGCAGTAAGACAAGCTTTGACAGTTTTGGAAGACAAGCATCTACTCGTAACCGCTTTCATTTTTATTGCAGCTGGCTATGCCATTGAGGCTGCTGTTGTACCGTTTCACATGTGGCTTCCAGATGCTTACACAGCAGCACCAGCTTCCTCTTCAGCATTTCTTTCGGCACTCATAGACCAAGGAAGCTATTACGTTTTGCTAAGAGTTCTCATCTATATTTTGACGCCGCCAACAGTTCTTGACTGGGTAATTATGCTCGCTGTTTTCTCTGCATTAACAATGATAGTGGGCAATTTGCTTGCATTGGCTCAAAACAACGTGAAACGCTTGATAGCAAACGTCTGCATCGCCGATGTAGGTTACAATCTTGTAGCGATAACTAGCGTAACACCGCTTGGAATCATGGGCAACCTCTACTTCTTCCTAGTTGGAGGAATAACGACAGCAGTTTCTTTTATGGCAGTGGGAATTTTAAACCGCATGGGATTCGAAACTTTAGACGATTTTTCGGGGATAGGCAGAAAAATGCCGTTTACAAGTTTAGCTTTGCTTCTCGGCGCCTTTTCCTTCGCAGGTGTTCCACCTCTTGCCGGTTTCATTGCAAAGTATCTTGTCTTTACATCTGCGATAGAAGCAAATCTGGGCTGGCTTGCAGTAATCGGCGTCTTAACAAGCATCGTTCAAGCCGCATACTTGCTAAGATTAATCAACTACATGTACGCGAAAACACCACAAGAAGAAACAAAAATCAAAGAACCGAAAAAGCTACTTGTCCCAATCTTCATCCTCGTTGCTGTAATAATCCTTTTAGGCGTTTATCCAACAATCGTTTTAAACCTTATCGAGCCTGTAATACAGCAGCTCCCCTTTATACCATGACTCGCCTATAGAATTTGGGGATATATTTAAGCCTAATTTCCCTTCTTATTACAAGTATAGGAGTCAACCATGCACGAAAAGAAAAACAAACTCATAGCTTTCAATGAGCTAGAACGTATAATAATAGAACCCGGGTTCTGCACCTTATGCGGTGCATGTGAAGCTGCCTGTCCAGTTCATGCAATAAAGGTAGAGCACGGCAAACCTCATAGGCTTCACGATTGCTCTGAACATCTAGATTCTTGCCCAATCTGTTACGATATATGCCCGCACACCGATGCACTTTTGCTTGAAACACTAAAGTTTGTTGCGGACGCGCCTCACAGAAGAGAAAGTTTAGGTTATTATAGAAAGGTTTTGCTTGCCCACGCCACTAACCCAACTTTGAGAGATGCCACTAAGAGCGGGGGCGTCGTAAACGCACTTCTCAATTTCGCCATCAACGAAAAAATAATTGACAGTGCCATAGTTTCAGAAGCCTCTAGAGTACCCATAAAAGTTAAGCCTTCAATAAGCCTCGTGCCAGACGACATGCTTTCCGCTGTGGACGCTAAAGTTGTGCCTTCTGCGGTGGCGGAGGCTTTCGGTCGTGCAGTTTTTGAACATGGTAAGGCACGTATCGCTTTCGTCGGCATCCCCTGCCACATTCTTGCACTTAGAAAACTCGAAGCTTGGCAACACAAGCTGATGGACAGTCTTCGAATCACCATAGGGCTCTTCTGCCTCTGGACTTTCTCGCTGGCTCGACTGTTGGAGTATCTGTTGCATGAACACAACATTGCAGCTAACGAAATCCAAAATGTTGATTTGACCGCGAATGAATACATTATAACTACAGAAAACCGTGTTGTTCGAATTCCTCTTTCAGAAGTTAAATCCCACATCATGAACAGTTGTAGAACCTGCGTTGACTTCACTTCTGAACTTGCCGACTTAAGCATTGGCGGAGCAACCCCGTTGAAAGACTGGTCCATAGTCATTATCAGAACTAAGGAAGGGGAAGCTTTCTTCAATAGAGCTGTTAAAGAAGGTGTTATAACAACCAAAAAGATAGAGGCTGAACCAGAAACCCTAGCCCATCTAATCCAGTTGGCCGCTCATAAAAGAAATGCGGCTTTACAGGAAATCAAGGCTATGAAGAAAGCAGGTGTTCCTGTTCCTACGGCAGTAGAGTTCGTCCACAAAACTATAGCCACCGAAATAAGCATACTAGATGAAATGGAAGTAGGAGAGACCATGACGAAAAAAGTAATCACTGTGCCGTCAACCATGACAGTTAGTGAGCTTCTCGACGAAATAGCTAAACATCATCACATAGGCTTCCCAATAGTTGACGAATCAAAACAAATCGTAGGCATTGTTACTTTGCAGGATGCGATGAAAGTTGCCAAAGAGAAGCGAAGCAGTATTCCTGTTGGCGAAATTGGTACGAAACGTTTAGTTGTAGCTTTTCCTGATAACTCTGTTGCTGAGGCTTTCGAAAAAATGAGCAAACACAATGTTGGAAGACTCCTCGTTGTCGATAAAAAAGATACACGTTTGCTACTGGGAATCTTAACAAGAAGCGACGTGATGCACGCGTTAAGAAAAAATCTCTAAAGCCAAAATTCGCTGCTTTAAGCCTAAGGGCAAAGAATCCCAAACGCCTTCCTAACACCTGAAATTTCACTCAAGCCGTACCGTAACCTCCACTCGCAAACGCAGCTAACTGGGTTAGCGGGGAAGTGATAGAAGAGTTCGCCGATCTCCAAAACGTATCTATTCTGTAGATTTACAGTGGTAAGAATTAATGATGGTCTAAGATTATTTGTAGCTTTGCGGTTGTGTTTGAATGCTTTATTAAGGATAACTCTACTAGAACTGCTAACTCTCAATGGCTCTATAAAGAGTGAAAGACATGAGTATTACCGCGAGAAGTAGAATTAAGTCGCCGTGGCTCTTTCATTTGAATACTGGGTCATGTAATGGATGTGATATTGAGATTGTGGCGGCTTTAACTCCGCGTTATGATGTTGAACGTTTAGGATGCGTACTTGTTGGTTCACCTCGTCACGCTGACGTTCTCTTAGTGACAGGACCTGTTACCCGTCAAATGCTTCCACGCGTCATTAGGGTTTATGAGCAAGTACCAGAGCCTAAAGTTGTTGTCGCTATAGGGTCTTGTGCAAATTCCGGTAGCCCCTTTTTAGGAAGCCAAATGATTGAGGGGCCTCTAGACAAAATTATCCCAGTAGATGTTTATGTTGCGGGATGTCCTCCCAGACCTGAAGCAATCGTCAGGGGAGTAGTCACGGCGGTGAAAAGAAAATTTGGATGAGAATGTATATGGCAAAAGAGTCAGATGATGCAAAAGAAATCAAGGTGGATTATACTCGATTACGTATACCGTTCGGTCCGGTTCATCCAGCGCTTAAGGAGCCCATTTCTCTCAGAGTTACTGTTCGAAAGGAGGAAATTCTTGATGTCGACATACGGTTAGGGCATGTTCATAGGGGAATAGAAGCTTTGGCGGAAAATCGAAACTTGGTTCAAGCACTTTACTTGGTGGAACGCATTTGTGGAATATGCCCCCACAGTCACACCACATGTTTCATTCAAGCCATCGAAGAAATCGGAGGAATAAAACCTTCAGAGCGTGCATTATACCTTAGAACTTTAATTTTTGAACTGGAGCGCATACATAGCCATCTATTGATACTCGGACTCATAGGCTATGATATTGGATTTGAGACGCTTTTCATGTTTTGTTGGCATGTGAGAGAGGAGGTTCTTGATTTGTTTGAAGAGATCACAGGCAATCGCGTTCATCACGCCATGAATACAATAGGCGGAGTGCGCTGGGATTTACCGCCTCGTCTGATTGAAAAAGTAAATGTTTCCTTAAAGAAAATAGAAAAATCCGCCAAGTACATTTATGATGTATTTCAAGATAAAACAGTTGAACAAAGATTATGCGAAGTAGGAGTGCTTAGCTACAATGAAGCCCGAGAGTTGTGTATTGTGGGTCCTACAGCTCGCGGATCCGGAGTGAGTATGGACGTTCGTAGAGACTATCCTTATGCTGCTTACAAAGAATTGAAGGACAGGTTTTCAGTCGTTCTGAGGGACGGTGCTGACGCATATGCAAGAACAGAAGTTCGAATTTCTGAGTTATTTGAGTCGATTAACCTAATCCGCACAATTTTAGATGAATTGCCAAATGGTTCTATCTCCATGGAAGAAAGCGTTCTCAAATTGATGAGGGAAATTCCGGAAGGGGAAACAGTTTCAATGGTAGAGGCTCCTCGTGGAGAACTTCTACATTTCGTAAAAACCAACGGAAAAGAAGGTTTATGGCGGTTAAAAGTGCGAACTCCTACACTCGCTAATATACTGGGTTTAAAGCCCATGTTGATAGGCGACGAAATTGCGGATATACCTGTAACACTTGCTTCCATCGATCCATGCATAGGTTGCGCCAACCGTATAGCAGTTGTAGATGAGGATCAGGGAGAGGTTAGAGTGATTGGTTTGGAGGATCTGCGGCGGCGAGGGAGAAAACAGTGAACACCATAGTAGCACTCCTCACAACGTTTCCCATCGTGTTTTTCTTCAGTCTCCTTTTTGAGGGAATTGATAGAAAGATTCATGCGCGGATGCAGAAAAGAATAGGACCGCCCATCATTCAGCCTTTTTACGATTTTATTAAATTGTTCAATAAAGAGAGAATAATTCCTGTAACAGCTGCTTCGGGAATCTTCACGGCGGTTCCTATCATCGCCGCTGCCGTTTCAATTCTAGGAGCGGCTATACCCGCAGTTAACCTAATTACAGGAACAAGTATTGTTGGCGACCTAATCCTAGTCTTATACTTGTTGGCTATGTCCTCAGTTATGGTGATGATTGGGGGGTCCTCTTCAGGCAATCCTTATGGGGCTATCGGTTTTTCCCGAAAAATGACTATGATGATTGCTTATGAGATACCTATGCTCATATCTATAGCATCCCTATCA
>Ga0209986_10000903_pt1 | contig 29243 bp, 25 predicted proteins | sample BlataG_FD_183168 | JGI IMG/M metagenome (GOLD analysis project Ga0209986, IMG submission 183168) | Deep subsurface microbial communities from Black Sea to uncover new lineages of life (NeLLi) - Black_00105 metaG (SPAdes) (version 2) | ecosystem: Environmental > Aquatic > Marine > Oceanic >...
AGTGTGATGAAGAAGAGCCGCCCCGGAACGATCTCAATATCCTCGAAGAGGTACTCGCCATTATGTCCGACCAGGGTCGTCTCGGAGACCACCTCCTGCTGACCGTCGAAACCATGCAGCATGACTTCCAGATCGACAGGGACAACGCCGCCATCGGAAGCGTTGCGGATTGCGCCCCGGACGGTGCTCAGGGGACCAGCCTGTGGTTCCATTTCCGGGATTGGTTCGTCTTGAGCCCCGAAAGGGAAGCCAAGGCTACGCACATAGGTTGCCAGCGCCCAGCGATCACCCTCGGAAAGCGATTCACCAAAGGAGGTCATCCCCCGGTCGACGCCCTCGATCACCGTGCGGTACAGGTCGACCGCGGAGCGCTCAGCCAGGAAAGTGGGCTTGGTCAGGTCGGGGATTGCTCCCTGTCCGCGACCATCAGCGCCGTGGCAGCTAGTGCACTCAGCGTCGAACAGCTCACCTCCCCGAGCCGCCTCCTCAAATGAGGCGCTCAGATTGAGAGCATAAGCTACAACGTCCCAGCGCTGCTCGTCGCTCAAGTTGGTAAAGGGCGGCATGAAGCGGTCCATTCTCCCCTGTGTGACCATCAAGTACCATTCGGAAGGTACAACCTGGCGAGCGAAATCTGGCTTACCAAGCGGGGGCGTCGTGAAATCAATGTCAGCGGTCATCTCGCCATCCCCCAATCCGGTAAGTCCGTGGCAGCCAGCGCACCAATCGACGTAGATCGCCTCCCCGACCTGGGGATCTGTACGCGCCACGGGAACAACCGCAATTGAAGACTCACTGGTTGCCTTTGGTTCCAGGAGCAAAGGTTGCGAGGTAGCCGTAGGATCTAGCCGGGCCACCTGTGCCGTAGCCAGAGCAGGGGGCGGGGTGACATCCTCGGCAAGCGAGCAACCGGCAAGGAAAAGCACCGCGAGGAATAGCCAAGAGAGTGTAAGCTTCACGCTTCCGCCTCCTCCTCCAGGAGCGATTCCCCGCAGCGGGAGCAAAAGTGATCGCCCTCGACCACCGGTCCCCCGCAAGCACCGCAGAATCCCCCGCTGGTCCCCCCTTGACCACGGCGCAGGCGCGCTACCTCAGACTCAAGTCTGGCTTCCAGATTCACCTCTCCGGCAGGTTCACCCACAGCGACCTCCAGCCTGTTGATCGCCTTTAAAACCTCCACGCCACGCGCCAGCAAGACCCCCCGCTGTATTTGATAGTCCTCCGCACGAACCTTACCCATGGTGTAATCCATATCCGACTCCTGGAGAGCGTCCAGTACACAATCTCGCTCGGCTTGGAGCGCTGAGAGACGGTTATCTTCTTCAGTGACCAAGACACCCTTGTGCTCGACCAGCGGCCGGGCAATAAAGGCCGCGGCCAGCAGGACAAGGGCCAGGATGATGAGTATTGATCCAAGGTCCATACTAACACTCCAGGAAACGAGAAACAGGATTGATTTAACTAAAATGCAATCGACGGATGTTGGATATACTTCTATCGCTCTCCGCTCATTGTCGTCCGTTATCAAGCAAGGAATTAATTAATATGCGGGGAAAATCCTTCATTGATATCGTCCTAGTATCCCAAAACACCTTCTACAGCATTGATAATTTCGTTCAGTGTAGCATAAGGACCAATCCTGACATCAGCCAAACGACCATCGGGACCAACGATGTAGGTCTCAGGCACTCCACGAGTGCGAAAGGCTTGCGAGATACGTGTGCCCAGGTCGGGGCCATTGGGGTATGTGATACTGTACCTCTCCAGGTAGGCCCGCGCCTCACGCTCGGTGTCAGCATAATCCACACCGAGAAAAACCACCCCGCGATCTTTGTACATCTGATAGGCCTGCTCAAAAACAGCAGCCTCATGTTCACAGGGTGTGCACCATGAAGCCCAGAAATTAATCACCACCACTTGCCCTCTCAGGTCGCCGATGGCGATCTGCTCGTCGTCGAAGGTGGTCAAGATGAAATCGGGGACCTCGTCACCGATGCCTACCGGACCCTGATGGGCCCGCATTAGGCTGAAACCGAGAACCCCCAGTATGCCTAGGACCAAGAACCATACAAGGAAGATGCCCCAACGACGGGGTAGCTGGGATGAGTCAGCTTCAGCCGGAATCTCTTGGGTCATAGCACCTTCCTGATCATCAAGGCCTTGTTTGGCGCATCTCCACAGCCTACCAGTCCCGCCTGCGAAGTTCCTCCTCCAGACGAGCGATGTACGGATCCTCAGGCTGAACCGGCACAACCGGCTCAGCCTGGATCGTTGCCTGGCGCCAACTCCGTAAAGTGCGCAAGAGGATAAATGCCCCCACCAAGAAAGCCGCTGGAGGTAGAATGTAAAACAGTAAGTTTATTCCCTTGGCCGGCGGGGTGGCCAGCACACTGGCGCCATACTGCTCAACGAAATACTGCTTGATCTGCTCTTCGCTCCATCCAGCAGCCAGCTTCTCGCGAATGGTCTCCCGCCACTGACGACAGGTCTGCGTTGGGCACACATCCAACGGGATATTCTCACACATTGGGCAGTATAGCTGTTTGGCGATCGCGTTGACTTCATCATCCGTCGGCTCGTGATCCTGCGCTGCCGTAGGTACCGGGGCTAACAGGGTAACTAGTAGCAGGACGGCCAGTATGCGTAGAAACGGAGGAGTATTGTGCATCTTCTGCCTTTCTAGTCAGATGCGGACGAAGGCAGCTCACGCCAGCGCGAGCTGCCCAGCCGACTAAGATTTACGATCCGGCCAAGCCGCCACCAAAGTGCCAAAAATGAACAACAGCCCACCCAACCAAATGAAGTTCACCAGCGGGTTGAGAATTACCTTAAAAGTAGTTCCTTCGGTGGGTATAGGTTCCCAGCCTACTAGCATTACGTTCAAGTCATCCTCCAGTGTTGAACGTACGCCGGGTATAGTCACCGCCATCTCGGGAGCGTAGTAGTAGTCCTGTCGCGGGTAGACTTCACCCACATATTTGCCATCCCGGTATACCGAGACCACAGCTCGGGTGATATGGCGACCACCCGGGCTGTCAAATTGGGCCAGAGATTCATAGATCATCACATAACGACCGAGGGTAAGCTGCTCACCTCTAGCTAGCGTAGCCTGGGTTTCGGTCTGATATATTTCTATCCCGATGATGCCTAACGCCATCAGCACTGTACACAGGTGGATCACATAGCCGCCGTACCGCCGCCGGTTGCGCCCGGCGAGACGCCATAGAGCCAGCGGCAGAATCTCGCCATGGCGGCGATGACGAGCCACAGCGCCGCGCCAGAACTCATACAGGGTTACCAGTGCAACTAAGGCCGACGCCCAGAAGCCGAGCAAGGCGCCGAGGTTGGTAATCCCACGCAGGGCAAGGACCAGGGGCACCAGGAGCGAGGCGGCGAGCGGCTTCAGCAAGGCCCTGACCAGGGGTTTCCATGAGGCCCGCCCGTAGGTCGAGAGCGGCGCCACCCCCATGAGCAACATCAGCCCGATTCCCAACGGAGCGGTAGCGCGCTCGTAGAAAGGAGGGCCGACAGTCACCTTCTGACCGGTAACCAATTCCGAGATCAGCGGGAATAGCATCCCCCAAACACACACCACCAGGATACCGATTAAGAGAAGGTTATTGAGCAAGAAAAGCGCCTCGCGTGAGAGCAATGAATGGAGTTGGGACTCACTCCTGAGTGCCCCCCAGCGCCGCATTAACAGGAAGAGCGATACAATGAATGAGATTCCGATGAAACCGAAGAACATCGGGCCGATGGCCGACTCGGCAAAAGCATGTACCGATGACAACACCCCGGAACGGGTTAAAAAAGTGCTGAATAAAACCAGAGCATAGGTCAGGATAATTAGCACCATGTTCCATTGCTTGAGCATGCCTCGCTTCTCATAGATCATAACCGAGTGGATAAAAGCTGTAGCGCTGAGCCAAGGTATCAATGCAGATACCTCCACCGGGTCCCACCCCCAATAACCGCCCCAGCCGAGAACATCATAAGCCCACCAGCTGCCCAGTAATAACCCCAAGGAAAGGAAGAGCCAGGCGACGAGCGTCCAGCGCCGGCTGATGCGGATCCAGCGATCATCGGTGCGACCGGTAATCAAAGCTCCCATAGCAAGAGCATAAGGGATCACAAAGGAAACAAAGCCCAGGTATTGCATGGGCGGGTGAACGATCATCCCCGGGTGGCGCAGCAGGGGGTTCAAACCCCGACCGTCAATGGGGATCAACGGCATCGTCCCACCATGCTGGAACATGGCCGTCACCTGACTGCCATCTGGGGTCCTCCACATGCGGGCAAAGGGGTTTTCAAAGAGGATCGAGAGAGACAGGAAGAAGGCAAGGGTGACCATGGTCACAACCACCACCCACGGCAGCAACTCACGATCGCGGTCCCATTTGCGCAGACTGGCGGCGCTGGCAAAGGCAGCCATCAGCCATGACCAGAAGACCAGCGAACCAGCCTGCCCCCCCCACAGGGCAGTGACCTTGAGATAAATGGGCATGTCGTTGCTGGTAGTCGAATATACATAGCGAACCTGAAAGTCCCCGCTGACCAGAAGCCAAACGATTGCCAACACCGATACGGTCACCAGCGGCCAGCTGAGCAGCATGGCATGACGAGCGCTCTCAACGAATTCCGTTTTACGGCGTATAGCGCCATAAGCTGCCGCGCCGGCGCCATACAGGGCCACCAAAAATGTGAGCACCAACGAGAAATAGCCTACATGTATTACCAATTGACCCACCTCCGAACCACAAGAAGATAAATAAATAACGACGGCTGCTGTCCGTCGTTTAGATCGATTTATTTGACTACTAACCCTCCACCGCCTGAATGGGTAGCTCTCCCTCGTAGCGGGTCGGACATTTGAGCAGAAGTTCATCGGCGTAGAATACGCCATCCCCGCCTAACCGTCCGGTGATGATCGCCTGCGCTCCATCGCGCAGCAGATCAGGCCGGGGGCCGATGTACACCACCTCTAGGCGCGTGGCGTTCGGGTCGGCCACCGCCTGCTGCAACACCTCCACCAACCCACCTGCCTCCCTAATTTCGTCAGGGTCAGCCGGTACGTGTACGACGGTGAAACGTAGTGTGAGCGTCTTGGCGTAAAATTCGATCGTATCACCGATGATCACCCCCGAGATCTTGATGTCGCGATCGACGATCGCCTCTCCCTTGGCGATCAATTCATCGATGGTCATAAAATATTGCGCCGTGGCCTTGGTGGAAGATGCGATTAGATAGATGATCGCCGCGACGATCAATATCCCACCGATCAAGAACTTCACCCGAGAGCCAGGATCGGCCACCGGATCCGACAAATCAACGCTGCTCATACCCAATTTTTAATTATTCTCCTATGTTATCCACCACACCAAGATGAACCATATCGAGTATATCACCACACATATTCCAACCTCTTGAGTTGCATCAAGTTCTGTGCAGATCTATCGACGGGAAATAAACCAATTTGAGCCGGCTTGTGCTGACATTACCGTTTCAATCGTATACCGCAGTGACGGCAGAAACGATCGCCAGCACGAGCCTGCTCCCCGCACTTGTGACAAAAGACCAGCGAGGCATCGATCCCCTGGCGCGTTTCCTTGGCGTGCTTTCTAGCCGGGCGTCGGCGACGACGACAGGCAGGCGCTGACTTTCCCTCACGCACAAGACGGAAATAAAGGAAAGCCCCTGCAACCAATAGGACAATACCAACGCCTCCAAGCACTGAAGGTAGCAAGGTGCCCAGATCCGGAGTGCCACCCTTTGTCGCCTCCGTCCTTCCGAGAGATGAACCGGGGAAAATCATCTCAACAGTGAGCCCCGGGGTCGACTTGATGTAAGCCAGGCTAACCGATAGGATCGACGAAGAAGGTTGAGGACCAAACTCCCCCCGATAGTGCAAAAGGCCATCGTCGCTGGTCCATGTTTCCCCAGGCGGCGTGACTACCATGCCGGTCGCCCCCACTGGTTGCTGCACATCATAAGCAAACATACCCAAGTCAACGCCACCAGGCCAGACGAAAGTATAATTCCGCTCTTCACCGTCAATTTTCAGGTCGTCGTAATATTCCAACCACACGTCGAGACTGTCCGCCACCACCGTGATTATCGCCCAATCTTCCGCCACCTGTCGTGTGTAATCAGCGTACACGAGCGATCCATCTATCCCGCGCGTCGCTACTGCATGCGGCTCCCCCACCGCAGCCGGAATACGCAGTTCGACATGCGTCGGCAACGATGTGCCTCCTGGCAGTTGCACTTGATAGAACACAAGAACCGCAGGCCGATCATACTCCGGCCAGAGGACCACTTCCAGGTGCTCGATCTCTGGACCCTCCTCTGCCAATGCAGATGTTGAAAATAATGAGAGACTAAGCAACAGGAAGGGGAGGAGAATATAGCGTGAGAAGCGCATTTTGTCCTCTATTTCGACAATGGTCTAGGCGCCAACTGGACATCAGTAACGCCGCAACGATAACTAAACCCGATTCGGCAGGCGCGGAATTTTCCTCTTCTATTCGGAAACCGCCATAATGCTAACCGACTTGTTTTACCCATAATTATACTCACCCGGCACACTAGGTTTCACTACAGGTATAATAGGCTCATGAACCGATCTTTTCTACCACCACCGAGACTCATCCAGGAAGAGAGCGCCTTCCGTGATTTGGTGACCACTCTGCGTTCCCACTCGCGTCTGGCCGTCGATACCGAGTCAAACAGCTTATATGCCTACCGGGAACGGGTATGCCTGATTCAATTCTCTATTCCCGGGGCGGATTTCTTGATCGACCCCCTTGCGTTGCGTGATCTAAATCCACTTGACTCCCTCTTCTCCAACCCGGAAATTGAGAAAGTCTTTCACGGAGCTGAGTATGACATCATGTGTCTTAAACGCGACTTCGGTTTCACCTTCGACAACCTCTTCGATACCCGAGTGGCATGCCGCACACTCGGTCGGAAACGAAGTGGCTTGAGGGACATCCTGGCTGAAGAGCTCGGCATCCAAGTGAGCAAACGCTATCAGCGAGCCAATTGGGGAAAGCGCCCCCTCCCTCCCGATCTACTTGACTACGCACGTCTCGACACCTATTATCTGCTACCACTACGCGACCGCCTAGCTGAAGCCCTGCAGCGTGCCGGGCGCTGGCAGGAGGCGTGTGAAGCCTGTGAGCGCCTGACCGATGTTGACCCCCACGATAACGGATTCAACCCTGATGGGTACTGGCGCATCTCCAACGTACGCATACTTACTCCCAGGCAGGTGGCGTTGTTGCGCGAGTTGTACCTTTATCGCGATTCGCAGGCCTGCCGCTTCGACCGACCACCATTTAAAATCTTGGGCAATGAGACGCTGTTGACGATTGCCCAGGAATCCCCGGGGGACCTGATGGCGCTGCGCGACCTACCTGGCATGACCCCCGGTAAGATCCGGCGCTACGGCGATGGGTTGCTCTCGGCTGTCGCCCGTGGTCGCCAGGCACCCATCCCCCGCCGGCCAACTAGTAAACGGATCGCTGAAGCATCCCATGCCCGATACGAGGCGCTGCATACATGGCGCAAAAGGGTCGCTCGCAAACGCAGGGTTGAATCGGACGTCATCCTACCACGCGAGGTCCTGTGGGAGATCGCCCAGGCTGCGCCTAGCGACAGCGAGTCTCTGCGAAGGGTGATGTACCCTCTTGAATGGCGCTTTCAAGCCTATGGCGAGGATATCCTCACAATCCTTAGGGACTGACACATTAAAACCAATGAGGGATAGATGAATATAACCTTCCACGGCGCTGCCCAGACCGTTACCGGCTCACGTCACCTGATCAGTCTGAACGGACATCATCTACTGCTCGACTGCGGGTTGTACCAGGGGCGGCGCAAAGAGACCTACCAACGCAACTTAAATTTCCCATTTGACCCAACCGGCGTCGAGGCTGTGATACTCTCCCACGCCCACATCGACCACATCGGCAACCTTCCCAACCTGGTCCGCCAAGGTTATGAGAGCCCAATCCACGCCACTTACGCCACCACCCATCTGACGGACATCATGCTCAGGGATTCAGGCCACATCCAGGAGTCAGATGTCGAATTTGTGAACAAGCGACGCGCCCGGCGCGGCGAGCCGCCAATTGAGCCGCTTTACACTATGGAAGACGCCAAACGGGCTACCCAATACCTGGTCCGCCAAGACTATAACTGCCCTTTCGAACCCATCCCGGGCGTCGTCGCCACCTTAGTCGAGGCTGGTCATATCCTTGGCTCAGCTGGGGTCATCTTGGAACTGGAAGAACAGGCACGCAAGGTGCGGTTGATGTTCTCAGGCGATGTTGGCAGGCTCGATTTGCCCATCTTGCGCGATCCGGTGCTCCCGGAGGACGTCGATTACCTGATTATGGAATGCACCTATGGCGACCGTTCTCACGATCCTCCAGACCGGGCTTACAAAGAATTACAGGCTGTAGTCACTCGCACGGTTGAACGCCAGGGCAAGGTCATCATCCCTGCTTTCGCCGTCGGCCGCACTCAGACCCTGGTCTATTATTTGCACCAGATGATCGAGAAGGGTGACATCCCGCGCCTCCCCGTTTTCGTCGACAGCCCACTGGCAATCAATGTCACCGACATCTTCCGGGCTCACCCCGAGTGCTACGATGAAGAGATGCTGGTCTTCATGCAGGAACAAAATGGCTCCGCGTTCGGTTTTGATCTGCTCACCTATACACGCTCAGTGCAGGAAAGCAAGGCGATCAACACACTGGACGAACCAGCCGTGATCATCTCGGCCTCCGGCATGGCCGAAGTCGGTCGCATACTTCATCACCTGCGAAACAATATCGGAGATTCCCGCAACACCATCTTGATCACCTCCTGGATGGCGCCTCATACCCTTGGTCGGCGCCTACTTGAAGGCCAGAAACGAGTGGGAATTTTCGGTGAGAAGCACAAGGTGCGGGCGGAGGTAGCCTGTATCAACGGACTCTCAGCCCATGGCGGGCAAGATTACCTTCTAACCTATGCACTGGCGACTCGGAATCGCGTGCAAAAGATCTTCCTTGTTCATGGCGAGCCAAGAGCCGCTCAGGCGCTGACGGAGAAGCTTGCCGAGGCCGGCCTCACCCAGGTGCATTACCCTGCAATGGGGGATCAGGTGGAAATCTAGGATCGCCCGCGCTATAATCGCTGTTGACCGCGGAGAGGTGCCGGAGTGGACGAACGGGGCGGTCTCGAAAACCGTTGTGGTCCTTGCGGGCCACCGTGGGTTCGAATCCCACCCTCTCCGCCAACTATAGACCTCCGAGGTCTGCATCCCAAGTTTAAGTGACGATCTCGATCGCTTCTAGGCGTTCCAGGGCCGTCTTCAGAACGTCGAAGCCGCCCTGCCAGAAATCAGCCGAACGGATGTCGATCCCTGCTCTGTCGAGGATGCGAGCCGGTGAATCGGAACCACCGGCGGCCAGGATCTCCAAGTAACGCGGCTTAAAGCTTTCCCCCTCTTGAAGATATTGCTGGTAAAGCGATAGAACCAACAACTGCCCAAAAGCGTATGCGTAGACGTAGAACGGGACGTGGCAAAAATGTGGAATCTCCACCCACTCGATGGAAAAGTCATCGCTCAGGTCGAGAGAGTCCCCAAACTGCTCCTCGAGATTCCTAAGGTAGGCTTGGGAAAGGTCATCCACCGAAGCCCCTTCGTGGATAAGCTTATGTGCCGTGCGCTCAAAGAGAGCGAAGTAGGCCTGGCGCATAATGGTGGCGTAGGCGTCGTCCATTTGGTGGAAGAGTAAATAGCGCTGCACCTCGGGGTCGGGATCCTCCGCCAGCATGTAGTCAATCAATAGCATCTCGCTAAAAGTCGAAGCGGTCTCAGCCAGGGGTAGAGAGGCAGACTGCGTGAGTGCGGTATGGTGCTCGGCCAGCATTGAATGGATAGCGTGACCGAGCTCATGAGCCAAGGTGGTCAAATCATCCGGTCGGCCCTGGAAAGACTGCTTCACCCAAGGCGTAAGGTTGGGTTCTACAGTGGCGCAAAACGCCCCACTTTGCTTGCCTTTACGCACCTCACTGTCTATGTGGTTCTCATCAAAGACCCTTTGCGCCAACTCAGCCACTCGTGGGCCAAACTGACGGAGGCTCTCAAAAACCATCTGAACTGCGTTGGGAAAGGTATAGGTTTTCTCAGTTTTCGCCACCGGGGCATAGAGGTCATAGCGGTGCAAACGATCCATCTCAACCCAACGCGCTTTCAACCGGAAGTAGCGGTGAAAGAGAGTTACATTTGTTTGGCAAACCTCGAGCAAGAGATCCACAACTTCATCCGGTACATCGTTGGAGATATTGCGCACCGATATCGGTGAGACGAAATTCCTCAGATCAACGTTCTCAGTTCGCCAGTCGCGCACACGATATTGGTAAATCTGTCCCAGGATTGGGGCATCTTGCTTATAAACCCGGTGTAGTTCCTGATAAGCAGCTTTTCGCAGATCGGGGTCAGGACCACGTAGATAGATCATCAGTTCACCCCGAGTGAGTTCTTTAACTTCTCCTTCGACCTCGATCTTGAATGTATATCGATTGGTGATGGAATCGTAAAGTGTGATCAGCGCCTGAGGTCCGTTGACATCCTTAAGGTTGATGACTTTCTCCTCCGGTTCTGAGAGGGTATAGGGTTTCTGCAGACGGAGCGCTTCCAGCCAATAGTGGTAGTCACCGGAAGCTTTCATCAGTCGCTCTGCTGGTTCATCGTCCAACCCTTTCCACCACAACTTGAAGAAGAGCGACCGGTTGTCCACTTCCGCAGCCAGTTGCTGCATTTGGGCCTGGAGAATTTGCGCCCGCTGATCCTGAGTATCTTCGGCAAAGCTTAGAGATCCAAACCCGTAAAGCCTGTATAGCAGACGGATCCCCTGCTCATAGGCCTCCAGGATCCTGACGAATTCCTCCTCTGCCAAGTCGGGCGCAAGTTTATCTCGTACGTCTTCGAAATTCTCGATAATTATTTCAAGTTCCTCACGCGCTGCCTGAATCCATGGCGAATCGATCGCCGGAAACAAGTCCTCCAGACTCCACTTCTCTTGTTTGTACCTTGCAGTTGCCATAGTTATCTCCTTGTTGATAAGGAATCAGGGATAAGGAATTAGGAATTGGGGAAAAGGAATGGCTAATTCCTGATCCCTAATCCCCAAACCCTGATCCCTGTTTACGAGTACATCAAATCCTCTCTTAAGTCGCTAGACACTAAACCGAATATAAATCAATTCTCCGTCCGCCACCTTGTAATCCTTGCCTTCGAGCCTTAACTTGCCTTGCGCCCGCGCTTCGGTTAACCCCCCAAGGGTTATCAATTCGTCCCAGGCGATCACCTCGGCCTTGATGAAACCGCGGGCCATGTCCGAGTGGACAGTTCCGGCAGCCTCCAATGCAGTCCCACCACGGGGCAGCATCCAGGCGCGCCCCTCCTGCTCGTTGACGGTAAAAAAGGAGTTCAAGTCGAGTAGATCATATGAGGCACGGATTATTCTCTCCCGCCCTGGTTGCTCGATCCCATACTCAGCGAGAAAGTATTGGGCTTCATCTGGGGATAGTTGAGCGATTTCCATCTCTAATTTGCCCTGCATGCTCATCACTTGAACCCCGACCCCGCCCACCTCTAACTCTGGCGCCGTTTTTCCCTCCTCAAGATTGATGACCGCAAGGATCGGCTTGCGGGTGAGTAGATTAAATCCGGCTACGGTTTGCGCCTCCCCGGGAGACAGTTCGAGCGTCCGCAAGGGCTGTTCCTGGTCCAGTTCCTCCCCCAGGCGTTTAAAAAGGATGATTTCACGATCAATTACCTCCCGGTCCCGCACGCCCTTTTGGCGCTCCTCAGCTAGGCGCTGCCGTCGGCGCTCCACGGTCAGCATGTCATGCAGTAGGAACTCAGTCTCCATCGCTACCAGGTCACGAGCCGGATCAACACTGCCTGCTGGATGCGGGGCAACCGGGTCGTCGAAAGCCCTGACCACATGCAGCAAGCCGTCCATCTGTTCCAGTTGGTTGACCAGGGGACCAGGCAATCCCTCTCGGCCGGCTCCAACCTTCATACCGCCGATGTCGGCGTAGGTCACCTTAGCATAGGTGGTCTTGCGGGGTTTTAGAAGATCGCTCAGCGAGTCCAGTCGAGGGTCGGGGATGTCGACCACGGCGTTGTTAACCTCAAAACGACCTCCAGCGGATAACGCGCCGGTGGGTAAGTCCATGCCGGTTAAAGCGTTGAAAAGGGTGGTTTTACCAGAAAACGGCAGGCCGATGATTCCGAGACGCATCGTTGATAAAAAGCAACTCCGCCTTCGCATAGCGAAAGGCAATCTTGACCGGTCACGAGCGTTTGGCTATACTAACCGTACGCCGAAGTGGCGGAACAGGCAGACGCGCGCGACTCAAAATCGCGTTCCTTCGGGAGTGTGGGTTCGATTCCCACCTTCGGCACCAGCGATTATAGCATAGGCGACCCCGGTCTCCGGAAAATTTAGCCGGGGTCGTCCGCGTCTATTGCGGTCGATTGTTCTCTGTGGCACAATGCCAACGGATTCTAGCGCTATCACACAATGACTTTTAAAGGTTATCGTCTCCTGATCGGTCTGATCATCGGACTCGCCGCTGGTCTGATCTACGGTTGGACGCTCCGCCCAGTGGAGTATATTGACACCACCCCCGACTCGCTGCGCGCCGACTATCGCACCGATTACGTGCTGATGGTGGCTGAAGCATATGCGAGCGACTACGACTTAGACTTGGCCCAAATGCGCTTAGCCGCCCTCGGACCCCAGCCGTCGGCCGACATCGTGATCGAAGCGATCAATTACGCCGTGGACCATGATTTCATCCGCCCTGACCTCGAAACGCTCAACCGGCTGGCCGTCCAACTGCGATCGATTCCACCCTCACCGGAGATCGGTGGACCATGAAGCGCGGCGGCTGGCTTCCCCTACTTGTGGGCTTCACCCTCGGCTTGGTTATCGGCTTGTACTACAGCTGGGGCGTTAACCCCGTTAAGTACCTGGACACCGCACCCGCCTCATTGCGGGAAGATTTCAAATCCGACTATCTGGCTCTAATCGCCTCTGCCTACGCATACAGTGGCGACCTGGTGCGAGCTCAGGCTAGATTATCCCTCTTCCCGGATCCCAACCCCGCCGTCACCCTGAGCCAACAAGCTCAGAAGCGATTAGCGATGGGCCGACCGCATTCTGAGACACAGTCGTTGGCGCTTCTGGCCGCCGCTTTGGGAGATCGCCCTACACCTCTGGCATTCACACCCAGCCAAGCCAGCGTTACCCTACCCTCTCCGATTGAACCCACCCTGACCCCGACACCGACGCCCCTCCCACCCCCTACCAGGACGCCAACCGCTACGCCAGGAGCTCCCTTTGAATTGCTAGACCAGGAGAAAATGTGTGATCCTGACCTCCACGCACCGCTCATTCAGGTAGAAGTTGTCGACGCCGCCGGCCGACCTGTGCCCGGTGTCGAGGTCTTGGTAGTGTGGGACACCGGCCAGGATCACTTCTTCACCGGCCTCAAGCCGGAACTTGGCCTGGGCTATGGGGACTTTGCCATGACTGAAGGGGTGACCTACACCCTACAACTGACTAAATCGGAAACACCAATCACTGGATTGATGATAGAAGACTGCGTCGGGGATGAGGGCGATTTGTACCCATGCTCCTGGTTACTGACTTTCCAGCAGCCAGCACTTCCCTGAGGGATTTTTTCCAATTTGTGTTTTGTGCTCCTCCGCCCGCGACATCCCTCCATTCGGCACGAAGGTTATCGATGCGCAGTATAATGGCCGCGGCGTCTCTCTAATCGCCGGTCACAACCCGCGCCATAATGAGTTGTGAATAGTAAGATATCGGAGGGTTTATGTCCAAGCGCAGCCTTCTCCTGCCAATCAACATGCTACTGCTCGCCGCATTAGCTTGCTCCTTCCCCGGCTTGGGACCACCACCAAGCCCCGCTGAAGAGACAGCGGAGACTGAGGCTCTCGTCAGTCCGACCCCTTTGCCGCCCCTGCCTCCCACCCTGATTGAAACCAATCCCCCGCAGGGCGTAGAACTATCCCTGCAAGGGGCGATCACTCTGTTCTTTGACCAATCAATGGATCGAAGCTCAGTGGAAGCGGCGTTGAAGCTCGAGCCCCCGGTGGATGCCCAGCTGGATTGGCTCGACGATATGACCTTGCGAGTCCAGCCAGTTGAGCCCTTACCGCGCGCTAGCGCTTACCAGATGAATATCAGGGTTGAGGCGCGATCATCGGCTGGCCTAACTCTGACTGAGCCAATCTCAATTGATTTCTCCACAGTAGGTAACCTGGAGGTGACCCAGGTATTGCCCGAACCCTGGTCCAGCGAGTTAAATCCCGGTAGCCCGATCACCATCGTCTTTAACCGACCTGTCGTCCCACTCGAAGTGGAGGGTGATCTGCCGTCACCATTAACCCTCGAACCAGCGGTACCCGGCCAAGGTGAATGGATTGATACCAGCATCTACCTTTTCCATCCGGAGCCACAGTTCCCGGGCGGCATGACGTTCACCGCCCGGATTGATGCCGGTCTGACCGACCTCGCCGGCGGCATCCTGGTCGAACCTTACTCCTGGTCGTTCACCACCGCACTGCCAGAGGTGGTTACTGTCTCCCCGGCACCATTTTCAGCAGGCGTCGCACTTGACAGCCCCATCATTATCGCCTTCAACCAGGTGATGGACCTAGCAAGTGTAGAAGAAGCCTTCACCTTGATGGCCCCCGTTCAGATGGCTATCGCCGGAACGAAGAAATGGAACGACGAGCACACCGAGTTCACATTCACCCCGAGTCAATTGCTGGATTACAGCGCTAACTACAGCATTCAGTTGGCCGCCAGCGCTCGAAGTGCCGGCGGTTCGAGCCTGACTACCGCGTTTCAGACTTCCTTTACAACCGTGCCCCGTCCAGCCATCATCGCTTCATCCCCCAGCGAAGGCGGGCAGAAATCCCCCCACACCAGCCTGAATATAACCTTTAACGCGCCAATGGACCAGGCCAGCGTTCTCACCGCGCTCGAGATCACACCTCAGATCGAGAACCTGGGCACCTATTGGCGTGAATCTGAGAACCTACTGGTAATCTACGGCGACTACCAACCCTCAACCGCCTACATCCTAACCTTGAGCCGTGAAGCCGTCGATCCCCACGGCACCCCACTCACGAGACAATTTCTCCTCAACTTCACCACCACCGACCTCCCGTCGAACGCGCACTTCACCCGTTACAGTCAGGTCCTCACCCTGACGACAGATGGTCCACAGCAAATAGAGGTAACCCATCGCAACACCACCCGCCTTTATCTCGAACTATACAGACTGACCCTGGGGGAATTCTATGAGCTGGTCCAATCCGGTATCTATCGCCTCGCCAAGCCACAACAAGAAAGCCTGCGCCAGTGGTCTTTGCCGGTATCAGGCGAAAAAAATAAAACCCAATCAGAAAAGATCCAGTTGAGCGACAACCCCCTACCATCTGGGGTCTATCTACTGTTCTTGGACATTCTCGATGACAACCAAGGACCCCAGGCCAAATTGGTGCTCGTGCGCCAGGTCGAGTTGATAATTAAATCAACCACCGAGGCGGCTTTCATCTGGGCCGTCGATCTGGGAGATGGCCAGCCTCTGACCGCGCACCCGATACGCCTGCTCAACGAAGCGGGACTTGAAATCGCCAGCGGTGTGACTGATAGCGATGGGGTGATCGTCTTCGACCACTCCCTGAAGGACGATCCCTATGCCCGTTTGTATGCTATTAGCGGCGCCCCAGGTGAGGACCTTTTTGGCCTGACCGCCAACACCTGGGGGGAGGGGATCCAGCCGTACTACTTCGGGTTGGGATCTAGCTTATACCAATCCGAATACCAGACTTACCTCTACACTGATCGACCTATATACCGCCCGGGTCAGACCGTCCACTTCCGCGGCGTCTTGCGCCAGACGGTCGAGGCTCGCTACGCGCTACCCGACTTAGCCAGCATAAGTGTCACCGTGCGGGACAACATAGACGAGATCGTGAACACCCAGACGGCACTGCTGTCCGAATACGGCACCTTCCAGGGTGAGTACACACTCAGCGACGAGATCGAATTAGGCACTTACTCTATCCAGACTGAATATGGGAGTGTGTTCTTCGACGTCGCCGCTTATCGTAAACCCGAATTCACGGTGACCGTCGAGCCATCAACCCCCCAGGTCGCCGCTGGAGATCCGTTAACCGCCAAAATCCAGGCGGAGTATTTCTTCGGCGGTCCTGTACCTGAGGCGGAGGTCCGCTGGACAGCTTGGCTTGAACCCTTCTACCCGCCGGATTTACCGCAGCCAATCGACTGGTTCAACCTCGCCCTCGCCCCTCAGTTTCCCACCGGATTTGAAAGCTACTCCAGCGGCGATGACATGACCGGGGCAGATGGGCAGATCCAGATCACTCTGCCAACAACCCTGGAGGAGAACCGCCCAGCCCGCATGACGATTGAAGCCACTATAACCGACAGCAGCGGTTTTCCGGTAAGCGCTCGCACCACGGTAGACCTGCACCCGGCCACGGTCTACCTGACACTAACACCCGATCGCTACGCGCTGCGCGTCGGTGAAACGGCGGTGGTGAACCTTGAGTCAGTTGATTGGGCCGGCGATCCAGTTCCTGGACAGGAGGCAGAGATTCGGGTTGAGCGCTTGACCTGGCGTCAGGTCGTCGATGATGAAGGCCTGCTCACCTGGGAATCCGAAGCCACATTGGTCAATCAGGTCAGCCGGCCCACCGGTGACGATGGATCCCTGCTGTTCAGCTTCGACCCCGAGAAGGGCGGCACCTACCAGGTAACCGCCTCCGGCAGCGACGCTGAAGGTCGTCAGACCATCGGACGACTAACACTATGGGTCACCGGTCAAGGCGTAGGTCTGTGGCGTCAACCGCCAGCCGGCCGGATAGCCCTGGTCCCAGACCGCGAGGAGTATCAACCTGGTGATACCGCGCAGGTGCTCGTACCATCGCCATACCAGGAAGCTGCCACCGCGCTGGTCACGATCGAGCGGGGTGAGGTATTGTCTCATCAGGTGCTCCAGATCGAAGGCGCCGATGCTATTATCGAGATACCGATCGAGGAACTCCACGCACCAAACGTTTATCTATCGGTCGTGCTCATCCGACCGATGGTGTACGGCGAACCAGCCTCTATCGCCGTGGGGATGGTTGAGTTGCCAGTGGCTGCCGATGCGCTGGCACTCCAGGTGACGCTCACTCCCGATCGTTTGAAAGCGGAACCGCGCGAGAGTGTCACCTATCAACTGGATGCCCGCGACGTCCAGGGGCAGCCTGTTCAGGCTGAGTTCTCATTCGCCCTGGCCGACTTAGCAGCCCTATCGTTGTCCGAGCCCAACAGCCTTAGCCCCTTCGAGGCTTTCTACGGACATCAGCTCCTGCGCGTGCGCACCGGCGCCTCGCTGGTAGTTAGTGGGGAAGTAGCGTGGGAAGCTCCTCTCGCTGAGGGCATCGGGGGCGGTGGGGATGGACTACGCATCTACGAAGTGCGTCGCGAATTCCCCGATACTGCCTATTGGAACGCCTCCATAGTGACCGATGCCGAAGGTCGAGCCCGGGTTACCCTAACCCTACCTGATAGCCTGACCACCTGGCGTATGGACGCCCGTGGAGTCACCCAGGATACACTGGTGGGAAACGCCACCGTGGACTTGGTCACAACCAAAGACCTGCTCATCCGCCCGGTAACCCCACGCTTCTTCACCGCTGGCGACGCCGCCAGTGTGGCAGCCATAGTACACAACAACACCACCAATGATCTCACAGTGGAGACCCAATTAGTAAGCAGCGGCGCCGAGATCACCAGCCCACCATCCTTAAACGCCACTATACCCGCCATGGGACAGATGCGTTTTGAATGGAGTCTGACGGTACAAGATGTCGAGTCTGCTGATTTGACCTTCCATGTCGCCGGTGACGGCCTGCGGGACGCTTCTAAACCAACCGTCGGTTCGGCGGAAGGAGGGGCGCTGCCGGTTCTGCGCTACACCGCTCCGGACACATCCGCTACCGCAGGGGCCCTCGAAACCGCTGGTGAGCGCCTCGAAGCCATCAACTTACCACGCCGCTTCGATGCCACCCAGGGTGAATTGCGCGCCGTGCTCGATCCATCTCTGGGCGCAGCCATGAACACCGCCTTGGATATCCTTGAGGATACATCCTACCTATCAACCGAAGCGGTGGTCTCACGCTTCCTGCCCAACCTAGCAGCCTACCGCACCCTACAGGAACTTGGGCTGGTCGATCCGGCGCTGCAGGCTCGATTGGAGCGTACTTTAGACGATGGATTGCAGATCCTGCGCAGTCGCCAGTTGAGCGATGGCGGTTGGGGATGGTGGAGCGAAAGTTCCTCCAATCCCTATCTGACGGCCTATGTACTGTATGCTCTATCGAGTGCACGCAAGGCAGGCGCTCAGGTGGAAGAGCGCACAATCGAATCTGCGGTGCAGAACCTACTAGCCGGCATCGCCTCTCCTGACCTACTGAAAACACCAACCGCCAAGAACCGCCAGACGTTCGTGCTCTACGCTCTAGCCATCGCCGGAGAGAGCGACTTGGCAACAACCCGCCTGATGGCGAGCGAACGAGGAGAGCTAAGCCTGTGGGCTCGGGCGCTATTGACTCAAACGCTAGAGATGCTCTCTCCCAACGACGATCTGATCCCGCCTCTACTCTCCGACCTCGAAGCATCCGCCGTGCGCTCCGCAACCGGCGCTCACTGGCAGGATGAGACCATCGACCGCTGGAACATGGGTAGCACGGTGCGCACCACATCGCACATCCTCCAGACGCTGATCGCTTTAGACCGCGACAACCCGCTTATCCCAGGGACGGTGCGATGGTTGATCGCCGCCCGCGAGCGGGATGGAGCCTGGTCTTCAACCCATGAAACCGCCTGGGCCATATTAGCGCTCACCGATTGGTTAAAAGCCAGTGGTGGTCTGAAGGCAGACTATGAATATAGCCTTGCCATTAACGGTCACACGCTGGCGTCCGGTACAGCTACTCCCGGCGCGTTGTTCTCATCCGTGGAATTGACCATGCCAGTGGCCGAGTTGCTTGCTGACCAACCCAATCATTTGGCTATCACTCGCGGGCCAGGCCCGGGAACACTATATTACACCGCCCACCTGACCGTCTACAGGCCGGTTGAGGATGCACAGGCGACCTCGCGCGGGCTCACCGTCCAACGACAATACTTCCACTACGACGGCGCCTGTGGCGGGGTTGAGAACCCATGCTCATCCGCCCCCTCGGCGGTCGTCGGCGATGATCTGCTTGTCCGGCTGACGTTAGTGGTCCCCTCCGACCAATACTACATCGCGGTAGAGGACCCCTATCCCGCAGGCGTGGAGCCAATCGACACACAATTACTCACCTCGCCTTCTGGAGGACCACCGGTTAACCTGGCTCAAGCCGACTTGACACGGGGCGGTTGGGGTGGGTGGTGGTTCACCAGGGTGGCCTTCGGCGACGACCGCTTGTCGCTCTTCGCTGATTATTTACCCGCCGGCACCTACCAATATACTTATCTGATCCGCGCCGCGCTGCCCGGCGAGTACCGTGTCTTGCCACCACGCGCCTGGGCGGTCTACTTCCCCGAGGTCTACGGCCAGGGAACGGGTAGGGTGTATACCATCCAACCATAAGTAAGTAGGGGCGGTTCGTGCCGTCTCGTACCCCGTTCGGGCCGAGAGCCCTGGCCCGCCGGCCAAAGGTGTCGGGTGGTTTTCCCGGCATCTCGCGGCACGCACGATGAACCGCACCTATCGCTCTTGTTGAAATCAAGCACATATCACCTAACCAGCATTCGAAAGGGATAGCCATGAACCAGGAACAAATGCTCGATGCCTTGCTTAACCTGCCCGAACTGCGCGCGCCGAGTGTCTCCCGCGATGGAAAGTGGGTTGCCTGGACCTGGTTTCAGACCGGTCCCGCGGCCGACATCTACCTAGCCCCCACCGATGGTTCGGCAGCCCCCATACGCTTGACCGATACCTCCGACGACACCTGGCTCGCCTCCTGGACGCCAGATAGCAGAGCCGTCATCGTGGCCCAGGATAAAGACGGTGACGAACGCTACCAGCTTTTCCGGGTGGACATCGACAACCCGGGCGTGGTGCATCCATTGACCGAATCTTCGCCGAATTTCTTCCTGCGCGGTGGTCAGCTACACCCGAATGGTCGCTGGTTGGTATATGCTGCAAATTTCGATCCCGCCAGCGGCGAGGAGATACAGCCCACTTGGGTCTTCCGCCAGGACCTGAAGAGTGGGGAGCGCAAGGTGCTGGCTCGACCCGAGAAACCCCACTACAACGTCCCTCGGCTCAACCAGAGTGGAATGCATGTCCTTTATACCCGCAAAGATCTCCACCCGGCCGGACGCCAAGTATGGCTGGTGGATATCGACGGTCATGATGATCGTGAAATCCTCAACTTTGGGCCATCGGTGAAAGCCTCCGCCTCCTGGTTCCCGGATGGTCGCCGTGTCGTCGTTCTAGCGGAGACGGAGACGCACCGCCGGTTAGGCATCTGGGATCGCTCGGATGAAAACCTGCGATGGTTGATTGACCAACCGGAGCGAAATCTGGAAGGCGCTTTCGTCCCCAAAAACGGCGACCGCATTGTGGTAATTGAGATCCACCAAGCTCGCCGACGGGCCTCATTGCTGGACCCTGAGACTGGAGAGGAAAACCTCCTGCCTGAGTCCCCTCTCAACCTGACCCCGCTGGCCCCTGTCGGAGATGGCGAATGGGTCGCCCATGTCTACAACTCCCGTCAACCCGACGACATCGTCCGCCTACCTATTCTGGATCCACAGCCGGAAGCCACAATCAGCCTGACACGAATTTGGGATCGTACCCCTTTGACTCCCAATGACCTGACGGCAGCGGAGGACTTCCGTTGGGAATCGACGGACGGGTTGGAGATCCAGGGTTGGCTGTATCGGACGGTTGGGGAGGTCAAAGGCACCATCGTCTATGTTCATGGCGGACCAACATACCACAGTGAAGATGGGATCACCAGCCGGATTCAATTCCTGACTTCACGTGGGTTCAATGTACTCGATCCCAATTACCGGGGCAGCACTGGGTTTGGGCTTGCTTTTCAGCAGGCGATTAAGACAGAGGGATGGGGAGGACAGGAGCAGGAAGACATCCGAGCCGGGATTGAGGCATTAATCTCGGCCGGTATTGCTGAGCCGGGAAAGGTGGGCATCACCGGCACCTCCTACGGAGGCTATTCCTCTTGGTGCGCGATCACCCGTTACCCGCCCGAGTTGGTCGCCGCTGCCGCTCCGATCTGCGGCATGACCGACCTGGCCGTCGACTACCAGAGCACACGTCCTGACCTGCGTCCATATAGTGAAGAGATGATGGGCGGCAGCCCGGAGGAGGTGCCTGAACGCTACCACGACCGCTCGCCGATCAACTTCGTGGGGAATATACGCGGTAAACTGCTAATTATCCAAGGAATGCGGGATCCCAACGTCACGCCGGAAAATGTCAGGGCCGTCCGTGCAGTGCTGGACAAAGCGGGCATACCCTACGAGGTCCTGGCTTTTGAGGACGAGGGCCATGGCATCTACCGCCCCAAGAATCTCAAGTCCCTCTACCTGCATTTATCAGAATTCTTTGAAAGTACCTTTACCGACGAGGAAATAAACCAGGATGGGTAATAGCGGATAATAAAAGACAGAATCTCTCTTCTTACGACATAGTGGTCAACCCTCACTCTGCATGAACGAAGTCCGTTTTGGAGTACATATCCCCATCGGGAGACACCATGCATTTATTTATCTCCGTGACCGCTGATGAAGTCACCAAATACGTTGTAGACAAAGTAAAGAAGTGTTATTCTGGGCCTACATTGGCAGGCGAGCACCTAGTGATAGGGACGTAGTGATGAACAGAGATAAACCTTGGGGTCAACTGGTCCGAGGCGAGCCGTTAGCCTGGCTGCTCGAGGAGGACATTAAAGATCCCGGACCTCGCTTCTTCGCCTTGCGAAATTTATATGATCTACCAGAGAGCCACCCAGAGGTTGCCGAGGCGCGTCAAGCCATCATGCGGCATGGTCCTGTTCCGGTAATTCTCGACGCTCAGGAGGAGGAAGGTTACTGGGTCAAGCCAGGTCCCGGCTACAACCCAAAGTACAGAGCTACGGTGTGGTCGGTGATTTCTCTCGCCCAGCTTGGAGCGGACCCGAGTGATGAGAGGGTCCGTCATGCTGGCGACTACCTCCTCACCCACGCCTCTACTAAGACCGGCGCACTCTCAGCCTCAGGAGCACCGTCAGGGGCAGCTTTCTGCCATAGCGGCAACCTGATCGCGGCTCTGATGGACCTCGGCTGGCAAGGAGACCCACGCTTGGAGGCGGCTATCGAGTGGTTGGCACGGGTAACGACCGGAGAAGGAATGGGAGACGCAGAGGATAAAAAGGCATCACCGCGCTATTACAAGTCAGGGGCATCAGGGCCAACCTTCGAATGTTCAGCCAACAACAAGTTGCCATGCGCCTGGGGAGGACTCAAGGTGATGCATGCTTTCAGCCGCATCCCAGAAACCGCCCGTTCGCTTCTTGTTCGCAATGCGATCTATGTCGGGGTCGAGTTCTTCTTCAGCCGCGATCCAGCTCTGGCCGACTATCCGATGGGATGGAGCGAAAAGCCCAGCCGTAATTGGTGGAAGTTTGGCTACCCGATTTTCTACGTATCCGATATGCTGGAGATCCTTGAGGTTCTGAGCACTCTCGAGTATGGCGCAGACGAGCGTTTGAACGCGGCCTACAAATTACTTCTTGATAAGCAGGATGAGAAGGGGCACTGGCTCCTCGAATACAGCTACAACGGTAAGACCTGGGTAGATGTTGAGGTTAAAGGAAAGCCAAGTAAGTGGGTGACTCTGCGAGCGCTGCGTGCTATTAAACGTCGAACAGGACCCGCCAACTGACACAATCGTCTAATCCTAGCGCTAAATATTGAATTATGGGATTTTCTTTTCAAGGGCGCTTAAGCGCCCTTACAGAATTGTAATCGTCTGCTAAATCTCACTTCCCCCCATCTGTCTCCGAAGTTTCACTATCCGGCAATCTGAACTTGATCCACATTATTGGCAGTATAAGCAGCGTTGATACCAGGGGCACGTAGAACGGTAGTTGGGGTGAGAAACGCTCCCACAACATCGCTCCGATGTATGGTGCAGGCAGCGAGATTAGCCCAATGCTGGTAGTGAGCAAACCAAAAGCCGTACCGCGCAGTTTGAGAGGTACCACTTTCGAGATCATTGAGCTGTAGGCCGGATCGATCAATGCACTCCCAATTCCAAAAAGCGTCCAAACGACCGCGAAACCAATGAAGACGCGGCTGTTGAGAAACACAGCCAACGCCACCACGATCAGAGCGAAGCCGCCTACAATTCCCGCCCGCTCCCCTTTCCTGTCTGACAGCCAACCTGCTGGTGCCAGGAGCAACATGGTGGCTATGGAGTGGATGGAAAACAGCCAGCCGATATCAACGTTAGAGAGTCCCATCAAATTCTGCATATAGAGCGGTATTAATTGAAACACCATACCGAAAGTAACATCGCGTTCCCCGTCCGAAAGAAAGATCCAGGTTACGATACCCCCAGCAAGCACGAGGCTGCTTATCGCCCCCAGGCTAATCTTCAGTTGCTCAAAGGTGGGTCTTTCAGATAAGCCATCCTTCTCGCGCCCCACCTCACGGGCCATAATAAGCCGGATAATTGTCGCTGAACCATACAGCACTCCAGCGACAACGAACATCGTCTTGAAGCTCCAATATTGCGACAGATAGCCGCCGATCGGGGGGCCGACTACTCCCACGATCATGAACAAAGCCTACGACATCCCATACACTCGGCCTCGGGATTCCTCGGTGGACTCCTCTGCAATAAACGCCATGTAGCTCGGGGCGACAAACGAAGTCGCCATCGCTCCCGTCGCCGTCGCAATCAGTAGCCACTGCCATGAAGGGGCAAAGATATAAACCAAATACTGCGATGGAGCAGTTTCTTGATTATTTACAACCATTTGAGGGTTTTTGTACTTGCTTCTGATTGACATTCCGAACAAATGTTCCTACAATTTGTGTGGCTTGTAATTACGCATGGTGGGGAGGCAACATGATCGATCCGGAACATCTGGCAAACGCATTTGCTCTCAACCTGAACATCATTCGCATGCAGACCGAGGGTTTGACCCACGAAGATAGCCTCCTGCAACCTCCTTTTCGAGGTAATTGCTTGAATTGGGTGTTGGGCCACATCGCGGTTAATCGGGACCTGGTATTACAGGTTCTGGGCGAGGAACCTATCCTGAGCGAAGAAGAAGCTGCTCGCTACCAGGCCGGCTCGGAGCCGGTGACTGGTGACGAGGAGGATATTCTCACACTAATTATGCTGCGCGCGGCTTTGGAACGCGCCCAAGAGGGCATTACATCCGGTTTGCAACGGGCCACACCCGAGGAATTGGCCATGGAAATTGAGGTTGGTGAGCACACCATGACCCGTGGGCAGCGCTTGTTCGGCCTGTACTTCCACGAGACCTACCACACCGGTCAGACGGAACTGCTGCGCCAACTTGCCGGAAAAAACGATAAGGTGGTGTAGAAAGAACGGGTCTACTAAAAAAACACGCCAGCAGGAAAAGGGGTTAATAAAGGGGCTGTCCCAAAAGATCACTGGACAGCCCCTCTTCTCGTTCCAGCAGGGTCTGTTACCCTGCTGACGTTCGTGCTCATCGATAAGTATATTGGCCTATAACGGGGGTCGCAGACCCCCTTCGAGCATTTGAGATCTAGCACCTCGTTCGGGGTTGCCCTTTTGGGACAACCCCCGTTTTACTGTGGAGGTTCCGCGACGCCCTCAGCCGGCGACGACTCATCATCACCTACAGTAGCCGGCTCAGGGCCAAGCCCAAGATCGACCTGCTCCTCCATCGTGATCTTACCGCGTAGAAAAGCTCCCTCCTCGGTGGAGAACGAAGAAGCAACGACATCTCCCCAAACACGCCCAGTGCGAGTGATCTCGAGCTTGTGGGTGGTGATATCTCCCTTGACCGAACCGGCGACGATGACGGTCATCGCGCGGATGTGTTCGCAGGTCACCCGGCCCCGCTCACCGATCACCACCAGACCGCGCAGGGCAATCTCGCCGTCAAAAGCGCCTTCGATGCGTACCCCGCCGGTGCCGCTGATTTGGCCCTGCCAAGCGACGCCGGCCCCAAGAACTGAGTCCACCCGTTCGTGAGCCTGGCCAATAGCTGTTGATTTTTCGCTGCTCTTGCGAAACATGGACCCTCCGAGCCTTTCACCACCGGAGGATACTCTGGCGGGATAAGCCTGTCAATAACGATCAAACTGCTTAGAAGCTTGTGCTTTGTTTTCGCATCCTTCGACTTCAGCCTGAGCGAAGCTCAGCTCCCGGAGTTTATCCTGAGCAAAGTCGAAGGGCTCAGGATGCAAATATTTAGCGGTGAACATCCTGAGCAGAACGAAGCAGAGCGAAGTGCGGACGAAGGATGCAACCATTTAGCGGTGAGCATCTTGAGCTGAACAACGCGAAACGAAGCGCAGACGAAGGACGTAAATATTCGGCGGTGAGCATCCTGAGCGGAACGGATGCTGAGCGAAGTCGAAGCGGGAGTGCAGTCGAAGGACGCTCACCTGCTCATAACATGATCTCTGACAAAGCATTAGCTTTTTCCGGGCAATTCTTCGTTATTCTTTATATCCCTGGCGGCAGGCAAACCACCAGCAGCCTCTGCGGCCAAGACAGCCCGCACGATCGCTTGAGCTACCACCTCCGCGGCGTATGCACCCACTACGCTCACGTCAACCTTTTTCCTCCCGGTTGAAAGCGCAAAGATGGTGTCACCGTCGAACATTGTATGCGCCGGGCGTACAGCCCGGGCGATGCCATCTTGAGCCATTTGCGCCACTTTGTTAGCCTGCTCTTTCGTCAGACGGGCGTCCGTCGCCACCACCCCGATCACGGTGTTACCCCGTGAGGCGAAGTGCAGGGCTGTCCTTCCCAGCATACCCCTCATCACCTCTAGGGTGTTGACCAAAGGTCCCTCACCACCAATGTGTATCGGCCCCACCTTCGCCGGCCGCGCCCCAACTATGATAGCTCCCGTCGTGGGATCGACCACATCGCCCAGCGGGTTGACAGCCACGATCGCTCCTACCACCGCGCCCCCACCCAGATCGGCGCTGGCGGTTCCGATGCCTGACTTCATCGCTCCGGCCATGCCGAGGATTTTACCGGCCGTGGCCCCCATCCCGGCGCCGGCGTTGCCCTCCGCCGGGGGCTCACGGGAAGCCGCCTGGCATGCGGCGTAGCCCATGCTAGCATCGGGTCTCACATCCACCTGACCAATGGCTAGATCAAAAAGGATCGCCGCCGGGACGATTGGCACCTTGGCCACTTGCACATCGTAGCCGATACCTCGCTCCTCTAGGTAGCGGACCACGCCTGAAGCCGCCTCCAGACCAAAAGCCGAGCCCCCCGCCAGCAGCACGGCGTGGGCTTTCTGCACCTGATGCATCGGGCGTAGCAGATCGGTCTCCCGCGTACCAGGGGCGCCTCCGCGCTGATCAACCCCGCCGACGGCGCCCTCCTCGCACAGCACGACCGTGCAGCCCGTCAATGCCTCCGGATCGTCGGCATGCCCTATCCTGATGCCTGGAACGTCGGTGATTGCATTTTGGAGATTCATTTTGAACTCCTGGAGGGAGGGGATTAGGAAATGGGGATTAGGGATCAGGTATCAAGTGTCAGGATTCTGTCATTCCTGATTCCTGATCCCTGATCCCCGATCCCTTTCTATCCCAATTTGTAACCGAACTTCCTCAATAACTCCTTGCGCTCTCTCACATCCTCCTCGCTTTCCACTCCTTTGCTTTTTATACCGTCAACCACCCCCAGCACCCCTCGACCCTGGTCGGTTTCTGCCAAGATCACCTCGACCGGGTTGGCGGTCGCGCAGTAGATGCGGCAAACCTCCGGCACAGCCTTGATGGCGTTGAGCACGTTCACCGGGAATATGTTGCCCAAGAAGATCAGGAAGATGTGGCCGGCGGAGAGCGCCAGGGCGTTTTTCTTTGCCAGTTTGGTCAGTTCATCCGACGTGCCGCTGGCCCGCACCAGGGCTGGACCGGAGGATTCGCAAAATGCCAGGCCGAATTCAACCCCCGGCACCGCGCCGACCAGCACCTCGTGTATGTCCTCGACCGTCTTGATAAAGTGGGATTGGCCCAGAATCATATTGACCGACTCGGGTTTCTCGATCTTGATGGTTATCAACTCCATGGGTGCACCTCCTCCGAAACGATAGATGTAATGGGTAATATTGAGGAACGATGATGGTTTGGTGAATGAGCAACAGTTTCTATTAAAATACCCCTTTTAGGCATATATCTGCAACAGATTCATATAGTTCAACCAGGCCGCTCCCGCCATTGTAGCCCAGACCTTGAGTAGATACTTCACTATTGCCGTGTATCAGCAATTTCCGGCTAATTCACCTATTGAAGTCACCGCTTACATGTTGTACACTGTTTTTACCGCTCTAGGGGGACAATATGGTCATTCACCCACTCGGCTCTCGATTGTATACGATGAGCCGTTCGACGGAAATTCTCGCCCCAACTATAGCGCGAGTTCTTAGCCAGTGCGTTCAGCTATGAATCAAACTTATCACCACCGGAGGCTCCACCCCCGACGGCAGACCTTACTACTCTTTACTGCTCTCATCAGTCTGCTATTCGTTGTACCAGCTCTGGCCGAATACCTTGGCCCCGACCGGCATACCGTAGAACTGGTACGGGTGCGCGACCCCGATAATGACGTCTGGACATTGACACACGTCGATACCTTCGACCCCTACCTCGACGTTTGCCTCATTATTCATACCTGTGATGAACATCCCAGTGTTGACCGCCAACTTGCACTGTGTGGCTGGATAGCAGACACTTCAGGCTGCGATAAGGCTTATCGTTGGGAAGAACAAGAAGTTGATCTTCCAGAGGCCACCATCACCAAAGGATATCCAATAAAAGTAGACAGTGACACCCGCCTAACGAATAGGCGTTTTTATAAACTGCGTAAAGCTGAATCTTCTGATAGGAATACCCACCTACGCCATAAGCGGGAAGAACTGATCCTGAATAGATTGCAGGAATAATTGAAACCGTGGTGGGTGCCCTCCAGCAGGCTGGACAAACTGTATCAAACGCCGTTGACAATGCCGCCAGTGCAGTGTCCAGCTTCTTCGGCGGTTTATTCGGAGGAGGTAACTAACTAAACCAATGACAGCACCCAACCATGTCATGCGCGGCAAGATATTATAAGGATGATAGATGACACGATACAGAATGAGAACACCTCTTCCGGCTGAAAACATGCCGCTATGGAAATTATTAGGGGGCTACATCTTCGCCTTTGGTGCATTAGCTGCAATGTTAACCTTCATCCCAGACTACCATCCCATAGCCCTTGTCATAGGCATCATCTTGTTTATCACTGGATTGATCGCCTCCATATGCAGCAGACAAACTAGGGATTGGCGGGCAGTAGTTGTGCTTTGAATACCTGTCCTTTATTATTCTTCGCAATGGGAGCGCGATCGTTGATCAGCCAGCTTTCAAATGGATGGATTTGGATCTCTCTCCTTCTGGCATGTTACATTCTGGCTTGGTTGATTCCAGTACTCGATCCAAAATTGTCGGCTTTGTTGTGGAGAGAACAAACCGCACCCGAGACCCGCTTAGGCAAAGGGTGCATGGGCGTTTTCATCAAATTCTCTCCGATAATCATGGCGCTAGAACCTACGCATTATCCGGGACTGCGCCTGGAAAATGTGGCCCCTGCGGGGCAGTTGACAAGAGAAACCGGTCCCCTTATCGTCGCGTTCAGCAGTTCGTGGCTATCGTGTCTGCCAGCAAGATGCGGGCCTTCCGGGGCCAGGCCCAGGTTTGCGCGACTGGAAGAAAGGAACGCCATGGGAAAGCGCAGAAAACTCATAACCTCCAGGCAAGTCCTAAGCCGAGAACAGGTTAGCATCTCACGGGAAGCCGACTATATCATCGGCCGGGCCCAAAATCACGAGGCCCGTTTGG
>Ga0209986_10000904_pt1 | contig 29243 bp, 32 predicted proteins | sample BlataG_FD_183168 | JGI IMG/M metagenome (GOLD analysis project Ga0209986, IMG submission 183168) | Deep subsurface microbial communities from Black Sea to uncover new lineages of life (NeLLi) - Black_00105 metaG (SPAdes) (version 2) | ecosystem: Environmental > Aquatic > Marine > Oceanic >...
GGTGGATATCCCAAAATTCTTTTAGGAGGGTTTTTGGCTCAACTTTCTTCCATCCTTGATGGTTGTGATGGTGAGATCGCCCGCCTGAAGTTTAAAAAAAGTATATTTGGCAAATTTCTGGATCGGTTTCTCGATCGATATGCTGACGGTCTTATTATTTTAGGCATGACCTTTGCTTGCTTTCAGGCGATGGAGACAAACTGGGTCTGGCTGGCTGGATTCCTTGCACTTGCAGGGAGTTTTATGAATAGCTACACAGCTTTGCAGTATGATGAGCTTTTAACTTCAAAGGTTTTTATCAAGAAGAGAACAGTCAGGATGGGACGTGATATTCGGCTGTTTATCATTTTCATCGGTGCTGTTTTAAACCAACTGTTTGTCACATTATTGATTTTAGCAATCGTAACCAATGCTGAATCAATAAGAAGGTTATTTGTGTTAAGGCATGAGTATCAATTATCATAAGGTTATCGAAAATGAGATTGAGGATATTATTTACCACTCAGATGTGCCCGAGGACTATGCCCATGCTAAAAGTGTAAAGAAGTGGCTGCTGAAATTAAGACCTGACGCAGATTGGATTCTTCAGCTCGCTGCTTTTGCCCATGATATTGAGCGCGCTCTTCCCCAGAGGAAGATCATCCGTTCTAAGTTCTCAGACTACAATGATTTCAAAAGTGCTCATGCACTAAACAGTGCCAAGGTCGTTCAGGAAATTCTGGATAAATATCCTCTAAGCCGTAAAGTAAAAGATAAAATCCTCAACCTCGTCAAAAATCACGAACTCGGTCAAAGTAAAGACTCAGATATTGCTGTTCTGAAAGATGCTGATAGCCTGTCATTTTTTGAAGTCAATCTGCCGGCTTATGCTGAGCGAAACGATGAATCCGAAATACTTTCCAGAATGAATTGGGGTTATCAGAGGCTTTCGAAGAGAGCAAGACAAATCGTCAAAGAATTTCATTATGAGGATGAAAGATTGAATGAATTTCTCAAGCGGATCCTCATATATTTTGATGCTGAAGACGGCTGAGATATTTTTTTTGACTTCAAATTTTCCCTGTGTTATAGATTATTAGGGGAAATTGGAGAGATATAATGGATAAAATTATAATTCATCCAATTGGAATAATCCACTCCCCTTATAAGGAAAGTAAGGATATTCCTATCCAGGGAACTTTTAAAGATAAGATAGAAGCTTGGCTCGAATTAAAGGATAAATATGTCAAAGGCTTAAAAGACTTAGATAAATTTAGCCATGCCATAATAATATACTATTTCCATAAGTCGCAAAGAGAAGAGATTGAAGCAAAACCATTTCTTGAACATGATAAACATGGAATATTCGCCATAAGAAGTCCCAACCGTCCCAATCATATAGGTTTTTCTATCGTAAAAATCAGGAGCATAAAAGAAAACAAGATGTATTTTACAGAAGTGGATGTTTTAGACGGTACACCTCTTCTTGATATAAAACCTTATATCGAATATTATGATATCAGGAACAATATTGTTTCTGGCTGGTTAGAAAAACACTTTAAAAATGGCCATATTCCCAGCAGAGTCATTATAAAGTGATAAGAGAAGAAACGGAATGATTAATCCCCGGAACTTTTGAGATGGCCGCGTCGCTCCTCTCCTCGCTATAACAATACTATTGTATAAGATTGACACGCTCCCTTTAGTTGCCTTCAATGATATTTAATCTGTCATTGTGGGCCCTTCGAGTTCTATATTAAAAAAGCAGCCTGAGCTCAGAAAGGATTTTCTCGATTATCTCTTCTCCTTCCGAGAAATCATCAATGTTCAGTACCCCGCCTATAGTAGATTTATATTGGAATAAAATTCTCTTTTTATTATTCTTTGCCCTTATTTTCTGGCAACCAGTCTTTTTTTCCTTTGAGATTATTTCGCCTTGAGACTTAAGGAAATCCTGATATTTGCCAAAGGCTTCTTCTGCTTCTTCCTCTGAGCTGTTTTTTGCCAGAAATGCCTGATAGCGATTTCCTTCTCGCTCATAATCTATCCAGTAGCCATTTTTCAAGAACGAGTGACCAAGGAAGTTGCGAGGTATGAACCTCTCGCTCATCTTGACCTTATTCTTTTCGGGAAAGCAGGAGAAAAGTTCAGGCTCGGCATAGTTTCCAGTAATTTTGTCGGCAATCTCTCTGGATAACTTAAGGAGGGATCTCTCTGTAGTCGGGGAGCTTTGAAATGAGGTGAGTTTCACATAGTAGGGACCTTTCCAGAAGTTGAGGATGTTTTCCGCAATATAACCTTGCACTCCAATTTTGACGAATTTATCTTGGGGTGACCTCTCTGCGGCATAGATAGCAAAAGCGTGAGTAGGGCTTTCCATCTGATAAATCTCAATGGCCAAGGAGCTCGAATTTTCCTTGGAACCATAATCGGAAGTTACAACTAACCTGAATCCGTAATCGAGATACATCTCAGCCTGTCCATTTATGTATTCCCATAGATTGTAAGGCTCGAATAATCGGGGAGGAGAGGAGATTTTCCAGCCGGATACTTCACTTACTTTGGGTAACAGAGATCTCAGAATTTCTTTGTTTTGGGTTAATTCCCCAACCGGCTGGGCTTCGGTAGCCAGTAAATTAGTCATTGAAATTAGGGTAAGTATAACAATTAAGGAGAGACCCAAAGCAGCTTTTTCGATAAACTCCCTTCTGTTAATCCCCTTTAGTTCCATAATCATTTCCTCCTTAAAATAGAAATAATAATTTTCAACTCTCTGTCAGGTTTCTTCTTTTATAAACTCTTGCTTTTTACTGTTTGTTGCCTTTGGCCTTAATTTTACTTTTATAAGAATATTAAAAGGCATAGTTTTATAAAAATCAATAAAAAATTGAGAGATACATCGCTTTTCTTTTGACCTCATATTTTTCCTGTGATAAAAGCTATAAGGGAAGATATTCAGATAATTTTTTGATATGATACTGGGAAAAAATGATGCTTTCCTTTATTGATTGGAGTTTTATAGGTGCCTATTTTGTTTTTGCTCTGGGAATTGGGGTTTATTTTTCAAAAAAAGCAGGCAGAAATATCGAGAATTTTTTTATTTCAGGCCGTTCTTTACCCTGGTGGATAGCCGGAACTTCCATGGTGGCCACCACTTTTGGTGCCGATACGCCGCTTGCTGTAACAGAGATAGTATCGAAAAATGGAATTGCCGGAAACTGGCTGTGGTGGAACTTCATTTTTGGGGGAATTCTGACAGTATTTTTATTCTCGAAACTTTGGCGAAGGTCTGAAGTCTTGACTGATATTGAATTTACTGAGGTAAGATACAGCGGAAAACCTGCAGCCATTTTGCGAGGATTCAGGGCATTGTATTTGGGTCTTCCCATAAATTGTATGATCATGGCCTGGGGCATATTAGCCATGTCTTCAATATTAAAAGTAACCTTTTCCTTTCCAAAATCACAGGCAATCGTGATTTCTCTCAGTATAGCTGTCATATATTCTGTCTTATCCGGATTCTGGGGGGTGGTGGTTACTGATATGTTGCAATTTATCATAGCCATGGTAGGGTCAGTTTCCCTGGCTGTGATATCGGTTCGTCACGTAGGAGGGATTGAAGCTCTTAAAGCAAAAGTCCTGGCAACAAATCCAGAAGTTTTAAACTTTTTTCCGGAACTGGGTTCTGCTGCTTTGCCATTTCTCACCTTCTTTGTCTATGTGGCTGTGCAATGGTGGTCGACCTGGTATCCTGGATCAGAACCAGGCGGTGGAGGATATGTTGCTCAGAGAATGTTGGCCACAAAAAATGAGAGGCATTCTGTGTTGGCTACATTATGGTTTAATATCGCTCATTATGCTTTGAGACCCTGGCCCTGGATTTTAGTGGCTTTGGTTTCATTGGTTGTTTTTCCCAATTTAGCCGATGCTAAGATGGGCTATCCAAAAATGATGGTCACCTTTTTGCCTGTAGGACTCAAAGGATTAATGATTGCTGCTTTTTTTGGGGCTTTTATGTCCACTATCGATACTCACCTTAATTGGGGTGCATCATACATAGTTAATGATTTTTATAAGAGATTTATAAAAAAGGATGCTTCATCGTCTCATTATGTGTTTGTTTCAAGAATAACAGTCGTTCTTATCATGGTTTTTGCCGGGTTTACGGCTTACGGGATGGAAAGCATTAAGAGTGGCTGGGAACTTCTCTTAGCCATCGGGGCAGGGACAGGACTTGTTTATATTTTGAGGTGGTATTGGTGGCGGATTAATGCCTGGAGTGAAATTGTTGCGATGGCCTGTTCTTTTATTGTGGCTATGATTTTATTAAAAACGCCGCTTGGCCAACAGGGAGAGCTTAACTGGGCCTGCCGCATGCTGATTACAGTGGGGATAACCACATTTGTCTGGGTAATCGTGACCTTTTTGACCAAACCTGTTGATAAAAAGCATTTGGTTAAATTCTACAGAAAAATAAAGCCTGAAGGATTGTGGAAACCAATAAAAGCTGAAATGGAGGAAGTAGAGGTAAAAACAAGAATTTTTTCAAGTATAATAAACTGGATAGTAGGAACTATTTTAGTTTATAGTGCTTTATTTGGAATCGGTAAGATTATCCTGCTTGAAACAAAGGAAGGGGTTCTTTTTCTTTTGATTTTTGTTATTTCTACATTTATTCTATATAAAAATATTTCAAAGAAGGGAATTTAAGAAAAAAAAGTTTCTATTGTAATAGTTGATAAGGAATGCCTTTAATCATATACATAAGTCAGCCATTTTTCGTATTCTTTTACTTTTCCTTCTACAACATCTCTGTAGGTATTGTTTAGTATATTGGTTATCTCTCCTGATTTTCCTGAGCCTATCGTGTATTCTTTTTTTGAGGCTTGAAGATTTGAGTCGTCAGTAACGTGGACAATCGGGGCAATCTCAGCTGCTGTACCTGTAAAAAAAGCTTCATCAGCTTGAAGAAAATCTTTCTTTGTTATAGGGCAAATGGAGCTTTTAATATTGCGGTCTTTGGCTATTTCCAGCAGGCTTGACCGGGTGATGCCTTCGAGGACGGATTCAGTTTTATCATTGGTTTTAAGGATTCTTTCTTTTACAATAAATATGTTCTCTCCTGGGCCTTCAGCAATATTTCCTTCGAGGTTGAGAAAAACTGCCTCATCGTAACCTTTTGACCGTGCTAACTGGCCGGAGATAGCTGACTGGACATAGACGCCGCCGATCTTGGCTGTCATATCAAGCTGGCTGTGATGGACACGTCTCCAGGGCACGATATAAACGTGAACTCCCTTTTCCACATTATCTCCAAGATAGGCTCCCCATTCCCAGGCTCCGATAATTAACTCTACAGGAGAAAATTTAGGCACCAGCCCCAGGTTTCCGTAGGAATAAAAGAGGAGAGGGCGGATGTAAGCAGATTCAAGCTTGTTTTCCTTTATGACAAGTTTAACAGCGTTTATTATTTCTTCTTTGCTGTAAGGAACTTCCATCCTTAAAACTGAAGCTGAGTGGAAAAACCTGTCTATATGCTCCGGGAGGCGAAAAATAGCAGGCCCCTTTGAGGTTTTGTAGGCACGAATCCCTTCAAATACAGAAGTGCCATAATGAAGGACATGGGCCATGGGATGGATATTGGGTTGGGACCAGTCATAGAGTTTTCCCCTATACCAGTACTTTTTTGCTTGAGGAAAGTGGGTATTATCAAACATATTTTACTCCTTAAAACTCTTTTTTAATTTATTTTATAAGAATAATTTGTTTTCAAGGCACTGATTTTACTTTTTCTTTACTGCTTTAAGAACAACAAATCCCCCTTGTCCAAATCCTTTCCTGGGTTCTTCTATTTTACTGATATCAGGGGGAGATTGGAGAAGTGTTTGATAGGCGCCTCTATACTCAATTCCAATATTTTTAAAGGTTTGGAGAATTTCTTCAGCAGAGAAAAAATGAGCATCTTCATAAAATTTGCTTTGATCTGCTCTTGCTTCATAAAACCTGACCCAGGCGCTTTTCTTCTCTAATATGCCTAAAATTAATTCTCCCTTCTTCCTTAATATTCTTACGGATTCTCTCAGGAGATTGAGTGGTTCATCAACAAAGCATATAGTTACCACAATTAAGATAAAATTAAAAGATTCATCTTTAAAAGGGAGATTTTCTCCCAAACCTTGGATAACCCCGACATTTCTTCGTCTTGCGCATTTTAACATGTTAAAGGAAGGATCCAGGCCGAATCGAACAGATAAGGATGAAGCAAATCTTCCTGTTCCAACTCCTATCTCCAGACCAAGGCCAGAAGGAATAATTTTCTTTAAAGCGATTATTTCAGATTGGTAGATTTTTTGATGTTTTTCAAACCATTCATCATACTGCTTCCATCTTTTATTAAAGATTCTAATGATTTCTCTGCTCATAAAGTTTAAGTTAGAGTCTAAATTCCCAGGCCTTCCTGTCAAGTTCCATTAATTATAATTTTTATACCTAATTTATTTAATTTTTGCTTAGCAATTTTAGATTGTAAGTAAATACGAAGAGTGAATAAGATGCCTTGCTTGCCATTGCGAGCGACCAGAGACAGCGTGGCCATCTCATCGGATAACTAACCTGGATTATTCACGAGTCGAGAATGCCGCAGGTGCGAGGCGTGGCGGATGAAGCTGTGGTTGTCCACTGCAAGTCCGCCACAACGAAGCAGATGCGGCGAGATCGGCTCGCCCAAAGGGTAAAAAATGTCGATTATTAATAGAAAGAACACAAAAAACAAAGTATTCAGAGTGATTTCCCTTAAAATCAAGGTAAGACTCTGATATTGCTTTTGTTATAATAAACATCGACATTTTTTATGAATAGTTCAGGATAATTATATTGGTTCGTAATATTTTAATCCTTTGTGGACAACATACTTAATCTTTCCCTCCTTAAGGAGAAAGTTAAGATATTTTATGATTTCATTCTGGTGTTTTCCTAAGGAAACGGAAATATCTGAAAGAGTCACAGGCCTTCTTCGAATCATAAAGAGAATAACATCTTCCAGGTTTTTTGAGGAAGGTATTTGTTCTTTTTTATCGAACTCAGCAATTATTTCGCACCTATCTCCTAAAATATCTTTTATTTTTTCCAGTTCCCTTAAGCTCAGAGCCCGGGCGGATTTTTCTGCTGGTGGGCGGATAACTGTATTGAGCTGAATTCTATCTGGTTTTATATCGGAGATGGTTTTTTTAAGTTTTACGATGTGAGAAGAAGAATCGTTTATTCCTTTAACCAGCATGATTTCAAGCCAGATTTTACCTTTAAATTCAAGGTGGAATTCTTTAAGACCCTCCATGATTTCCTCTGCTTTAAGGGATGGGTGAGGCCGGTTGGTTTTAATAAAAACTTCTTGAGTTACTGCATCCAACGAAGGAACGACCAGATCCGCTGCAAGCAAATCTTTTCTTACATTTTTCCGGGAGAGAAGAGAGCTGTTGGTCAAGACAGACACAGGAATTGATGTTATTTTTTTAATTTCTCTGATTAGTTTCCCTATGCTTGAGTTTAAGGTGGGTTCCCCCGAGCCGGAAAAAGTAATGTAGTCGATCCTCTGTTCTGAAGAAAGTACATCTTTAATTTGTGAGATAATTTTTTTTCGTGAGAAATATTCTTTTCTCTTAATAGTCTTTTTGGTTGTCAGACCTAATTGACAGTAAATACAGTTGAGAGTACACGTTTTATAGGGAATAATATCTATGCCAAGAGAAAAACCCAATCGCCTGGAAGGCACAGGCCCGTAGATGTGCATGAAATTCTTATTATCTCTCAAACTTTATCTTTATAGGTCTCGATGAATCTTTTTATAGAACGGTCATAGGTTCTTTCCACATCGTCAGGGAAAAGGCAAGCCGGAAGTTCTTGTATGCTCCAGTGATACTGAATGCATTCGCAGCAGATTCCTTTGTGGCTGCAAGGCTCCCAGGTGCAGTTGCATCTCTTGATGTTTTTTTCGCTATTACATTCTTTCATGATAGACTCCATTGGAAATTGATTTATGTAAAAATTCGCATCTTGGGTCCTGTTCAATTTTATTATCATCATGTCCACGAAAATAGGAGAAGAATCCAAAAATTTAATGCTTATGCAATTAGTTTTTCCTGTAATGTTTTTTCCATGGAGATTTTTTGTGATAGAGACAATCGGCTAAGGCTCGTCTTAGAGTTTCAGAGGCTAACTGGGCGCAGTGGACATCAGCCTCAGGCAATCCTCCAAGTTGTCTTAATAATTCATCAGCACTGACAACAGCCAGAGCCTGGGTGAAGGATTTGTTCAGAGCTAATTCTGTGGCTGTACTCCCACATACTATGGATGTTCCACAGCCATCTGTTTGGAAGGTACATTCTGAAATCTTTTCATCTTTCATTCTTATGAATATCTCCATGGTATCTCCGCATGAACCTTTTACTTTGGCATATCCATCTGGGTTCTCGATTTTTCGGAAGTTTCTTGGGTGCTGCCAATGATCAATTACAGTTTCGCTATACCTTTTCCTTGCTTGCTCCAAGATCTGTTCCTGGAGCTGTTTGGCAAATTTTTCGATATCTTCTTCCTTGGACATTGCTTTTTCTTAGGCTTTATTTCCAATTAAATTTAATCATCAGGTTTTGTCTTAAAGCAACTTGGTTATGTGTTGTTGGCAGAGAACGAAGAAAAGTGGCAATTTTATATTTAATTAAAGAATTATTCCACATTGTGTGCCTAAATGTATTTGGGCTCAAAAATTCCTTTTAAATGAATAGTTATTATAACAAAAGTGAGAGCGTTTTTTCTAAAATAAATTTATATAAATATTTCTTCTTTAACAGGATTCGGTCCCAATTTTTTTATTTTTTCTGTGAATTCTTCAGTTATTTTTGCATATCTTGGTCCTTCTGAGGCAGATACCCAGCTAAGGTCTACACGTTCCGGTTCAAGATCTAAAGTTTCAAAAATATTTTTAAGTAAAACATATCTTCGGCGAGCGTTATAATTTCCTTTTTGATAATGGCAGTCACCTGGATGACATCCCATCATAATAACTCCATCTGCTCCTTTGAAAAAACTTCTTGTAACAAAAAGCGGATCTATTCTTCCAGAACACATGACTCTAATAACTCTAAGCGAGGGTGGTATTTTTAGTCTGGCTACACCTGCAAGGTCAGCCCCTGTATAAGCACACCAGTTGCAAAGAAATCCAACTATTTTTGGCATATATTCTTCATTCATATTAATTGTCTCCTTTTCAAGTCTCTTTTATTCAGAGTTTCATTCTTCTCCAATTTCAGTAAACTCTTCTTCTTTGTATGTTCCGAAAGGAACAGGCTCTTCGATATCTTTTCCCGGAAGGTAGTCAAATAATTTCTGAAGAGAATTTCCGACCTTGGAAAAGATTGTCGAAACAGGAATATTTACCGGACAGACATCCGAGCACATACCGCAACTAACACAAGATACAGCCATATGGATCATTCTGCCTGTATGAAAAAATAATGTGCCCGGAGGGATTCGGACGCCACCTTTTTGCTCTATCTCTATTTCATGACTTGAAGGTGAGTATTCATGAGTTTTAGAATCAAAATCACACAATGTGCAATAACAGATGGGGCAGGCTTTACTGCAGCCATGGCAACTCAGGCAGGCCGCGAATATCTTTACCAAAGCTTTAATCCCAAACCCGTCTTTACTCAATTTATCAAAATCTTCCTTTTTTTGTTCTTCCCTTTTTTGTCGCAAGTTTGATGTATCTTTGGTCTCGATTTCTTCAGTAACGATGTTTCCTGTTGCCCCTTTAGCAAATTCTTCTCCTTTTTTGGTATTTAGAAATATACTGCATTCCTTTTCTAAGTCTTTTTTTCCAACTGTAGCAATAATAATATCGGCTTGCTGAGGGATAAAATATTCACAAGCCGCACAAGTAGGCCTGACATCAGAAGCGATTTCAGCATTTTTAACGGACTCCCAGTATTGAGAAACCTGTTCTTTAAACCTGCCATTAGTCAGTGATTTTAAAGGATAGACTCCTCCACATGTTGAGCTAATCAAGAGATAATTATCCAGGTTGCCTTGCGTTCTTTTAATGAGTTCTATAAAAGCTCTAAGTTCGCACGGTCGAAGCACAGCAGCTATCGGTTCATTGATAGCTTTTTCTAAAGTAAAGCCAGAGAGGATTTTTCCAGCATTCACTGGCATTAGAGGAGCAAAGGGAACAGCATTCTTCAGCTCTTCGGGATGAGTAATGAGAGAATAAGATACAGCTCCATTTTCATTCATTTTTCTTAGAGCGAAAATTCCCTTTACTTTTTCGCTTTCTAACAGGAATTTAAGAAACTCGTTAACTCCTTGCTCAACACCTTTTTTTATTTTCAATACGTTAGACATTTTAATTCACCTCTATGGGAGTCGTTGCCTCACTTGGCGTTTCTACTTCAAGAAATTCATCCTCTAAAAAGGCTTGTAAAGGCAGAGGCTCTTTTTTATTTATTCCTGGCGTGTAGTCAAAAGCCTTCTGGGTCTGATCTGCTACTAGACTGAATATTTGAGCAACAGGAATGGACATCGGACAGGCATCTTCACAGGCACCGCAGGAAACACATGAAAGCACCATATGAGACATCCGCCCCAGATGGAAGAGCAGGGTATCCAGAGGAAAGCGCAAAGCCCCCTTTTTTTCTGCTCTTGAAAGGTAAGTTTCAGGAGAAAGATTCAGAGAAGCTGAGTCAAAAAAGCACTGCTGGCAGTAACAAATGGGACAAACTCTCATGCAATTGTGACAGTTTAGGCATTCATCAAACACTGCAGTAAATTTTTCCTGTCCTTCAATTTTTTTCCTAAGTTCCTGGTTGAATTCATTTCTCCTCTTTTCTTTTTTGTCTTGGACTTCATTTACTTTGTTTTCCCAAAGATTCAGAGAATCATCTGGTTTGAACTCGAGTTTTTCCAGGATTTTTCTTCCTTTAAGATTGACTGGAATAAGAAAAATTTTTTCCTTATTTCCTCCTAAAAGCCCTATGTGTAAATCAGGAATTGCCAAATTCGGCTCATCTTGTTTAGCTGGGGAAGTTTTTGCTGATTTTTGAGGTAGAAGAGATGGAAGGCTGAATCGATTGCAAATGTGACATACGGGTCTGACGGAATCGTCTTCACCCCATTTATCCAGCACATTTTTAAATCTTTTTTTATATTTTTCTGGATCAGTCACATAGTCCGACAGAGGCATTGCTCCTGGACAATCTATACTGATAAGGCTTATATTATCTAAATGGATTTGCTTGAGCTTGAAGAGTTCAACAGCAGCCCTTATTTCGCAAGGCCTTAGAATTGCAGCGATATTCTGAGTCATTTCTCCATGTTTGGTCAGACTTGACAGAGCCTTTGCTCCTTGAACCGACATCACAGGCGGTAAAGGATTTGCCTCATCAAGCAGAGATTGGTCTTTTAACAAAACCCAGGCATAAGATTCTGTATCAGGAACTCTTACAGGAATCAAGATGGCATCAAAGCACTTTTTTTCTAATGATTTTTTAAATATATCAAGAATTGCCTTATTGATTCCTTCTTTAGCCGAGATGATTACTCCTTTTGTATGATTTTTATGGCTTTCAGTTTGAGTCGACATCGTTAGCTTCTCCTTCATTTCAAATATGTCTATCTATGACTGTTATCGTAAAGCTTGGAGAACTTCGCGGTAAAGCTGAGGGTAGGTAAAATGTTTAGACCTGATCGCTCCAGAAGGACAACTGCCGACACAACTCCCGCATCCTCTGCATATCGCTTCATTGACGACTGAGATACCTTTGTGTTCATCAAAGCTGATGGCTCCGTAGAAACAGACAGAAAGACACATTTGGCAACCTGTACAAAATTCTTCTTTTATCTCAGAGACTTTAACTTCTGGCTCTATTTTTTTACCAGGGATAAGACTGGAAAGAATTTTCCCCGAAGCAGCTTGAGATTGAATAATTGATTCAGGAATATTTTTGGGACCCAAAGCGCAACCAGCTACATAAACGCCCTCGATGGGGGTTGAGATTGGATCGAGCATCTCATGAACTTCTTTGAAAAATCCTGTCTCATCAAGAGGGAGGTTAAGTATTTCCGCCAATTTAGAAGTATCTTCGGAAGGCACTATGGCTGGAGCAAGAATAGCCATGTCCACAGCGATACTATCTTTTTTGCCTCCAGCAACCTTATACTCGACACTTATTTTTCCAGCTTTGTCCTTGACTTCGAACTCGTCTGCCCTGATGAAACGGATTCCCTTCTTTTTTGCCTCTTCGAAATAATCCTGATCAGCTTTTTCGGGAAGACAAAGGTCCGAGTAAAATTCAGTCACATCAACGACCGGTAACTTATCTTGGAGATGGAGGGCAAATTTTATCGAATAAAGGCAGCAGACTTTAGAGCAGTAACCTTTCTCCTCTCGGCCTACACAGTGAATAAGAGCAACAGATTTAGGAGGCTTCCCGTTCTTGAGCAAAATTTTTCCTGAAGCGCTCATTTTCTCAAATTCTAAAGCATCCAAAACATTTTCAATTTTTCCATATCCGTATTGTGGTGTATCCTTAAGATTGAACAAGCTAAATCCAGTAGCAACGACAACAGCACCGATTTTTATCTCTTTTTTTACTGAACCATCACCGTTGCTTTTAATCACAGCTTCGAAATTCCCCAAGAAACCGAGTACATCCTCGACTTCGCTCGAAGTTAATACCTCGATATTTTCGTTGTTCTGAACTTGTTTAATTTTTTCTTCGATAACGGCTAAATTTGATCCCTGATAGGGAAGCAACGCTGAAAAATTTTTTACCATTCCGCCAATAGATTCTTTTTTTTCGACTAAATAGACTTTTCGATTCTTCCCAGCTAGAGAAAGGCTAGCTTCAATACCGGAAATTCCCCCACCGATGACCAGAACGTCTGAAATGATGTCGAGTTCTTTTTTCAGAAGTGGTCTGTGCAGAGTGACACGACTGATTCCAGCAAGAATATATTTTATAGCCATCCTGGTTGCTTCTTCTTTGTCAGATATCATCCAGGCGCATTGTTCGCGGATATTTATGAGCTGGAACAAATAGGGGTTTAAACCTGCCTCGAGGCATACATTCATGAAGGTTTGTTCGTGTTCTCTTGGAGAGCAGGCAGCGACGACAAGATGAGTTAGCTCTTCCTTTTTGATCTCATCTGCAAGATATTTTTTGCCGTCATTGGAACAAAGAAGTCCAAATTTTTTAACTACTTTAACGCCTTCTACAGAGGATATTTTCTCTATAACTCTATCGATTTCTATTCTGTCTGAAATGTTTGGTCCACATTCACAAACATATACTCCAATTTTTTCATTCATTTTTTAAATCCTCAAATTAAAAAGTCTCAAATAATCTTAGCTTAACTGAGGATAGAGAGAATTTTGCCTGCAGCTGCTTCAGCTTGAGCGATGGAGTTAGGAATATCTTTGGGGCCTTCTGCACATCCGGCAATAAAAATGCCATCTACAGCAGTTGAAACAGGAGAAAGCTTTTCACTTTGTGTTGAGAAAAAACCTTTCTTGTCCTGGCTGATGCCAAGGATCTCAGCCAGGCTTTCTGTATCTCTTCTTGCTGTCATGGCAGGAGAAAGAATGATCATATCGGCTTTGAATATGTCCTTTCCGCCATTGTGATTTTTGTAATTAACCTGCAACTTACCGTTTTTATCTTCCACTTTTATATCCTCACAGCGTATAAAATCTATACCTTGATTAAGCGTTTTCTGATAAAATTTCTGGTGTGATTTACCAGGGATACATAGATCTGAATGAAATTCACAGACTTTAGCTTCAGGAATCTTGTGTTTTAGGAAATGAGAAAACTTGGTGGAATACATACAACAGACTCCTGAACAATATCCTTGCTCAGCTCGCCCTACACAGTGGATGATACCGATTGATTTTGGTATTCCTCCGTCTCGAAGAACAAGCTTTCCTTCGGTAGGACCATTTGCTGCATAAAGTCTCTCAAACTCCATTGCCGTGTAGACATTGTTGGCTTTTCCGTAGCTGTATTGGGGAAGTTTCTTGACATCAAACATGTCAAATCCCGTTGCTATTAAGATAGCACCTACCTCTAAATCAAGAATTTCTTCTTTTTCTGAAAAATCGACAGCGTCAAACATACAGGCTTCTTTACATGCCTGACATTCTTTTTTCTTGCCGTTGAGACGGAGACAACTTTCCGGGTCAATAGCAGGAACATTCGGGAGAGCGCCTGGGCAAGGAACAGCAATAGCTTTCTTTTTGGAAAGACCTTCCTCAAATTCGTTCTCAAGACTGATTGGGCAAGGCTCATAACAGGCACCACAACCGATGCACTTGGCTAAACTCACATACCGAGCTTTTTTCTTGATTTTGACCTTAAATTCTCCGACAGAACCTTTAACCTGTTCGACTTTACTGAGCAGGAGCAAATCAATATTTTCATTCTGAAGTATTTCTTGTTGCTTAGGGGCGACCATACATGTAGCGCATTCCATGTTGGGATAGACTTCTTCGAATTTAATCGTCTGACCTCCGATCAATGATTCTTTTTCAACGAGATAGACTTTCCTTCCTGCCTCGGCAAGTATTAAGCTGGCCTCCATTCCGGCAAGACCGGCTCCTATGACCAAAACATTCGGCTTTTTCATTTTTTTTCCTTTTTTACTTAAACATCAGGGTTAGTGCGAAAAGGGTTAGGCCCCAATTGAATAATATCTTCAGCAAATTTATTCACAACTTCAGCATAGCGCTTTCCCTCGGATGCTGATATCCAAGAAAGCTGGAGTCGTTCTGGTTCCAAGTTTAATGTTTCCATGATTTTTTTAATTAAAGCAAACCTTCTTCTTGCATAATAATTTCCTTTTTCATAGTGGCAGTCACCAGGATGACATCCAGCAATTAGAACTCCATCGGCTCCCCAAAGAAAAGCATTTAAAACCAGATTCGAATTGACCCGGCTGGAACACATGACTCTTATGACTGATAAATAAGGTTTTACTTCTAGTTTGCTTGACCCCGCAAGATCAGCTCCTGCATAAGAACACCAGTTACATAAGAAGCCCACTAAATTAGGTTTGAAATCTTGATTCATAATCTTTTCCATTCCTCAATATGTATAGTTTCAGAGGAAATACGGTTTAAGGTGTATTTTTAGAGAGCTATGAATACACCAGTCAGCCATTAAAATTGGACTTGAGCTTTAAATTTTCCTCCACCTTCATCGTTGCAAAAAAGCAGAGTTTTTCCGGTTTTTTCAGCCCAGGCCTTAATATCGTTGGGGAAAGATTCGCAATCAGCCAGAACTTCAAGAATGTCTCCTGGGTTCATCTGAGGAGCCATAATCGCCACCTTTAATATAGGTTGAGGACATTTAAGTCCTAAAGTGTCGAGTGCTTTTACTGCCATTTTTTCCTCCTTTAATATTTAAATCCTTTAAAAACAAATGGAATAAATTCTCTTAAAAAGAGAAGGTTATGGTAGCGTCTTTGATTTCATTTATGAAGGTAGTTGCACCGATGATCTCTATACCTTCCCTGAAGTCTTCTTTTTTGAGATCTTTTGCTTCCAAGGCCAGTTCACAAACATAAATTTTTCCGCCTAGTTCTTTAACGCCGTTGAATAATTCAAGCAAATTTGGCAAGCCTTTACCTTCCATTTTTTCAATAGCGCCTTTTACCATAGCCGGTGCGCCGCCTGGAGTAAAAAATATAACCAGTTCATCTCCGGATGCGACTGCAGAAGAGCCTAAAATGAAAGAGGGAAAGACATTCCCGGGTTCTGAACCATTGACCGTAATTGCTACTTTTGCCATATGAAACCTCCTTAAAAGTTGAATTTTTTATAAGCATTAACATGCTTGTGAAAATTAATCTCAAAAACCTATTTAGTCTTTCAATTTTTTGCCACTTACATAATAGCTTGGATTATTTTTTTTATTCTTTCTGGATTTTTTAAAAAGTAACAACGCAAATTGCCTTCTTGGTGAAAATCAACAATTCCAGAAAATTTCAATATGTTTAAATGTTGAGAAATGTTAGGCTGGCTTGCATCAAAAAGATCCTTAATATCATTCACGCATTTTTCCCCTTTCAATAATTTTTCTGCGATCAGGAGGCGAGTTGGGTGAGAGAGAGCTTTAAGAATCTGAGCACGATTTTTAAGAATTTCGTTTGACTTCATTTAAAATAAGCTGATAGTTATATTCGTATATAAACATTCATTTATATTACAAAAAAAAATTTTTTTCAAATAATTTTTTGAGAATTACCTTTTTCTTCTATGATGTCTTTTAGTTCCATGTTAGCTAATTCCATCAAAGGATAGTCATTTTTGTAATGCTTAGGATAAAGAGAAAAAATCCCATTTGGCCTCAAAACATTTAAAGCTGCTTATTTATTCCTACTTTAGCAAGAAGATTATTTAAAGAGATTGCATTTAAATTAAGTCCGAGGTCATTTATTGGATCCCCACCTAAAGCAATACCAAGAAGTTGGGGATAAAGAAGAACAGGAACATTATATTGTTTTCTGAACCTACCATTTATCACTTTTTGTTGTTCGCTATACATAAGATAACAAGTTTGGCACTGAACAACCATGCAGTCTATTTTTTTGCCCATGATGTTGTCAAGCTTTTTTTGTACCAGATAAAATGCTGGCTTCTTGGAAACAGGAAAGCTTTTCCCTCCACAGCATAAATTGAGGGACTCATATTGAACAGGAAAGGCGCCTGTGGCAGAAATAAGTTGATGAAGGCTCTTCGGGTTATCCGGATCATCAAATCCTTCAAACGCAGATTCTGGTTTTAAATAGTGGCAGCCATAATGAGGAGCGACTCGAAACTTTGATAAATCTCTTTTTATTTTTCTTTTTATTCTATCAATACCCACATCCTCATATAAAACTCTTGAAATATGTTTCACCTGAGTTCTTCCATTATATTTTAAGCCTATTGCTTGCAATTTCCCATTTACTCTATCTCTTGTTTCCTGATCCTTTAACCTTTCCACTGCCTCTGCTAAAGCTCCAGTGCATGCAGCGCAGAGCGCGAGAATATCTAACCCTTTTGCTTCAGCGTAAGCTAAATTCATTGCTGCTAATAATAATCCTGCTTCTTGATTTAAATTGATCTGGTTGATTCCACAGCAAACGAAATCGTCGATATCAACTAGCTCAATCCCTAAATGTTTACAGACCCATCTAGAAGAAAGCTCATATTGAATAACTTGGGTGGGGGTAGTGCAACCTAAAAATAAAGCGTAAGTGTTCATTGTAAGTTACTTCTTTGCTTTAATTTTATCAAGACCTGTTAACTCAATTAATTTTTTGGCCTTTTTACCATCACCTCTTAAGGTCGGAAGAAAAAAGGATTTTCTCTTTTTCATCAATGCTTCATCCATAGGGAATATTATGCCTGTTTGCATAATCTGCTGAGTCTGTTCAACCCATGGAGAAGGAGCATAACCTTTTTCCGCTGCCATATTCTTCAACACATTTAATATATTAAAGAATTTTACATTCTGTGGGCAGTGTTGCTCGCAATTATGGCAGGTAACACAATACCAAATATACGGACTACTCAATACTTCTTTTTTCATTCCCAGTTTCACCATCTTGGCCAATTTTTTTGGACTGTATTCAGGAAAAACTTCACTAATAGAACATCCAGCAGTACAGGTTCCGCAAGCAAAACAAGCATTTAGTCCACGAGCATCTTTGTGTTTTATAACTTCAGATCTAAAATTAGGGTCAAGTTTTGATACCTGAATCGGTTCTCTTTGACTATTATCCTGCTTCATCTTATTTTTATCCTTCAATCTCCTCTAAAATCGCTTTCTTTAATTCCTCCTTACTGGGGACGCCCACAAATTTAAGGATACCATTAATAGCTAAGGCAGGAACTGACATTATGCCATATTGTGTCGCTCTTGTTGTATCCACAGTGATATCCACTTCCTCAACTATTAATTTGTCTTCGAATTCAATGGATAATTCTTCAAGCATTGCTTTTACTGCTGGGCATCCCACACATCCAGGAGACATAAAATCTTCCACGTAGACTTCTTCCATAATTTATGAGCCTCCTTGATTTAGTTTTCTTGCTTTTACTATATATCCGGGAAGCTTTATCTTAGCTTTCCTTAGTTCACTATCCGAAAAGGAAGCGACTGCTCTGGCTTGAACTATCGAATCAGGAATGTCCTTAGGACCTTGTGCGGCGCCGCATATATAAATTCCACGGACATTTGTTTCTACAGGGCGAAGCTTAGGATGAACTTCTTTAAAAAAGCCATTTTCATCCAACTTTATGTGTAGAATCTGCGAGAGCTGTCTTGTGCCTGAAGATGGGATTGTGGCGCAAGCGAGAACAATTAAGTCTGTTTCTATTTTTAGGAGTCTACCGATATCAGGATCTTCCACTTTCAAAATAAGGTTCTTTGTATTTGTCTCTTCTATGATCTCGCTGGGTCTTCCACGGATAAAATTGATACCAAGCTCCCTAGTTTTTCTGTAATACTCTTCAAAGCCTTTACCCGTCGTACGCATATCTATATAACAAATATAGATTTCAATATCAGGCAAAACCATCTCTCTGATCATCTGGGCATGTTTCAATGCATACATACAGCAAATATTAGAACAATAATCATTTGCGTTTTTGTCGCGTGAACCAACACATTGAATCATAACAATACTTTTTGGCTCTCTACCGTCAGTCGGTCTCAAAAGCTTACCTTTTGTCGGGCCATCAATGTCTAAAAGCCTTGCTAGTTGAAATTGAGTAATAACATTATCATATCGTCCGTATCCATATTCACTTTTTTCTGTAGGATTATATTCATCAAAACCTGTAGCAACAATTATAGCGCCCACTTTAAGCTCGATTGTTCTAGTTTGCTGCTCAAAATCTATAGCATCAGTAGGACATTCCTTTTCACATAAGCGGCAAGCATCTCTTTTAAAATAAAGGCAGTTCTCAGCATCAATAACAGCCTTTTTTGGTATTGCCAGATCATAAGGAATATATATAGCTTTTCTTTGTCCCATTCCAGCCGAATATACATTGTCTGTCACTTTAGAAGGACATTTTTCTATACAATCTCCACAACCAGTACACCTTTTTGCGTCAATATATCGTGGTTTCTTAATAACTTTAATATCAAAGTTCCCTATATAACCCTCTACACTATTTACTTCTGAGTTGGTTAACAGGTTTATATTAGGGTGAATATTTGCATATGCTGTCTTAGGGGCCAATATGCAGGGGGCACAATCGTTTGTTGGAAAAACCTTGTAAAGTAATGCCATCTTTCCCCCAATGGTCGGTAGCCGTTCAATAATATGCACTCTATAACCTTTATCCGCTAAATCTAAGCCTGCTTCCAGCCCGGCCACACCTCCTCCTATAACCAAAACTGATTGCTCAACCTTTACTTCAACCAAAGGAATCAATCGTTTTAAGCTTATCCTTTTTACGGCTAACTCAATGAGCTTCTTTGATTTCTCAAATGCTTGTTCTGAATCGACTCTATGCGGACTTCCATGCATAGTCCATTTTCTGATGTCAATTAAATCCACAAATCCTGGCTCTATTCCAGCCTTTTTACCGCATCTTTGAAAAGTCATTAGATGCAAAGCAGGATCGCATGCAGCTATAACTACTCTGTCCAATTTCTGATTTTGAATAGCCTTCTGGATGGCGACCTGACCATCTTCAGAACAGGAAAACTTATTATCAATAACATATACAACTCCCTGTATTTGTCTTGAACTTTCAACTAAATCTTCTATATTTACCCCTCCAGCTATGTTTTTACCGCAATGGCAGATAAAGACACCGATTCGTTTTTCTTTCTTCCCGTCCATTACCTTTAAGTTAATCTCCTAACCTGAATAATTCATAAAAACTGCCGATACCTTTGACTATTTTCAATGATATCAGTTTGTTAGCATAATTTTCCACAAGATCAATGAAATCACTTTTATTATTGGGTTCTTTTTTATTTTTAATCGGCATTTTTTACCCTTCGGGCGAGCCGATCTTACCGCATCTGCTGCGTTGCGGCCCATTCGCGGTGGACGACCACAGCTTCATGACCCGCGCCTTGCATCTTCGGTAACCTCGACTCGTGAATTATCCAGGCTGATTAAAAGATGAGTTATGTTCGGCATTAAATATGTCTATTAATATGCGCTACTACATCAATAGCCGTAGAAGTAGCTTGGGAAATTGCTGTTATCACTACCTTTGTTGGACAGGCGGTTATGTCACCAACCGCATATATGCTATCAATGTTAGTCTTTCCCCTATTATCAACAAGAATATAGCCATCATTATCGACTTTTACCCCAGACTCTCTTGCTATTTGACTGTTAGGAATACCTTCTAGCTGAAAAAATACCCCATCAGTATCTATTTCTTTTGTTCCCCCAGTTTCTTTGTTAATTAAAACAACACTCTTTACATTAATATCTCCTTTGATTTCTTTTAATTCCATATCGCGCAGAATTTCTACTTTCTGCTTTTCAAGATTTTCTATAAGAATTCTCTCTGCACATAATTTATCTTTATTACAAACTAGCTTTGCATCAGATGCTAATCCAGAAAGAAATATTGCAACTTCTGCTGCCCGGCTGTTCTCTCCTACTATAATTACTTTCTTCTCTTTAAAAAAAGCACCATCGCATACTGCACAATAACTTACTCCTTTACCTCGGAATTGACTCTCACCGGGCACTCCAAGCACTCTCGCATGTCTTCCTGAAGCAATAATTACAGAGGCAGCTGTATAGACAGATTTTTCCGTCTTTACAACATTCCTTTTGCTTTGAAGGTTTAATTCAATTACTTTCTCGAATTGATGTATTTCTGCTCCGGCTTTTTTACACTGCTGGACCATTTTATCAACGAGGTCTTTGCCGGTAATTCTCTCACTATAACCAGGAAAGTTCTCAAGGAAAGGGATTTCAGCTGCCTGACCTCCTGGGATTTTTTCTTCAAAAATTAGTGTATCAAAGTCATAATAAGCTAGATAAATGCCTGCAGTAAGGCCAGCTGGTCCTGCACCAATCACAATTACATCTCGATTCTGCATTTTTAGCCTCCTTCTCTAATATTTCTAAAGTCTATTAATTATTATTCATCCACAAGCTATATTAATGCTTCTAAACACTTGTTTATCCTTTCAAAATTCAAATTTTCCATATTGATGTTTAATTTAATTCTCATCTCGGCCACAATTTTTATTTTTTATTTGTTCAGGCTCTTTTCGTATCTTTTTCATTTGTAGTCGGGACGAATAAAAGGGGAAAAATTATATCACTCAAACAACAAGGAAGCCAAACGGCTAGGAATAAGAACAAAAAGATAGTAATTATCATAATCAGATTTATTGTTTGACCTATGGCCATGATGATATGAAATAAAGATGCCCAGGTGCTGATTAATACATGTCCATAATGCGGGAATTTAGTCATGGGTCTTAAAAAAGCAATTGCAATACCCAAGAATGCTGTAGAATTTGTTAGCCATGGTTTTTCAATGAAGCCTATATGAATACCTTTATCCGGTAATTTAAGCAATAATTCTCCAAGATAGGGAATTATTGAATCACTCAACGTAGCTATCCCAATCGAGCCAATATAACCAATCATAATTACCCACAAAAATTTACACTTGGGCCTATGCAGTTTGTATATTGCTGTAGTCACAATTGCGCTTAAAGTGACGTGGGTTGGATGTAAGATGTAAAAAATAATTGATGAGACCTTGGAAACTTGGGAGAATATATTAGAAAGAGTTATTATTAAAAATATGACAATCCCCGTGATCGCTCCAAAAGCAGTGAACGGAGCATGCCTCTTGAGTTCGATTAGTATTTGTCTGACCATTTTACCTTCTTTACCAAAATCAGTGGTTCGTTTAACAATTGTCACTTTATTTTTTCTTCATATTCTGGAAAATAATTTTTAATGATTTTTAAGTTGAATTTTGGAAGTATGGATTCTTTGGGTTCTCTTTCCAGTAGAAATTCAAAAGACCTTTTTATCAATTCTTCTCTACTAATTTCACCACCAGTTAGAATTTGATAATACTCTTCACCCAAGATTACTACATGTTCTGTACTGGTGCCTTTTTCTTTTATATTTACTACGAATTCTTGATCGCTTTTCTTTTTAACTTCGATAATTTCAAACTTCCTTAATGAAGTTCAATTTTTTGGCTTTCAATAATCTTACATAATTCTTGAATAAAGAAAACTCCTCAAAGCCACTGAAATTATGATTAGCCAGTATCTGCTTCCAATCTCTCTTGATAAAATCGAAGGCATAAGGACATTCTATAAGTTTAAAAGGAACCCTCAAATAAAAAGGTGTTGTCTTATAAGAAAATTCATTATAATCTAAAATAAAAAATATTCCATTTCTCTTTAAGACCTTATATACACTCTTTATAATCCCTTCTCTAACATCCTGTGGAAATCCATGCAGCACAAAAGAAATAAAAACCTTATCAAATTCTTCTCTAAAAGGCAGTGATTGATCAACCCTTGAATGGATGATTTTAACATTGGGGAAGTTGGCGCATCTTTTTTTAAACTGAGAAATCATTTCTTTAGAGATATCAATCCCAATGAATTTTCCTTGTTTTGAGAGATATTTTCTCATAAGACAAGCATTCCTACCTGTACCCGTCCCTAAATCAAGGATTTTATCTTTAGGTCTAATCGCTGTTAATCCGATGGCCTTTTCTATAAACAAACGATATCTGCCAAATGTTGCTATGTCCAATAAAAAATCATAATGTCTTGCCATAAATCCATTAATCTCTACTTTTGATTCTGGATAATAAAAACTCATCTTATTAAATCTTATCGTGTGGTAATTATTAAGTTATATCTGATAAATTTTTCAATGATCATGAGGAATACCTTTGATATGTAGCAATAGGTGTTCTTGGCCTTTTAATTTTTTAATCCACCCATAATTTGCATCAGGTTTAGTATCTAGATCTTTTATATATGGCTTAATATCAAGCAGGGGGGTCCCATCAAACACGTCCAAACCTGATGTGAATATCTCGTTATTTATAATCCGTTTTATTGAGACTATGCTAAGTCCTATACAATTTGGGCGTATCGGCGATCTGCTTGCAAATATACCTACTTTCATACCCTTATTCCAAGGGGGAAATACAATCATAGATAATTCTTGCTTTATGTGGTGCATGTAATAGATAACATAAATATAACGAAATTGGGCAAGTCTATAGAGTCCTTTTGAATATTTGGAATCAACCACTATGCGAAAATCTCCTCCATTTTCATCTACAGGCTGATAGGGTGCAGAGTCAATGTATGGAGTTCGGATGATTCCAATCTGCTTTAACTCAATACTTTTGTATTTTTTTACTAATTTTATATTTTTAGAAGTCGGCGTCATTTTATCTTTTCTTAAAGAGAGCAGGAACATTAATCATTTCTGAACATTTGACTTACGATATGAAATTTCTAACCTTCTGCCAGATCTGCTTTATATTTTCAGTTATAGGAGCTTTGGTGTATTCGACAACAGAAAGCTCCTTCATCTGAGCCTCGGTTATCTTTTTATCATATGGAATAACTCCTATAAATTCGGCATTGTAACTTTGGCTTACTAATCTTATCTTCTCAGTCATTTCCATATTAAGATCATATTTATTAACTACTATACCTGATGGAATTCCAAAGTGTTTTATTACCTCTAGGATGCGAGCTAAATCATGAACACCTGATACAGTTGGTTCTGTAACGACTAGGCCATAGGTTGCACCAGTTAGAGAGGCAATTACTGGACAACCTGTACCAGGAGAGCCATCTATTATTGCTTCATTTTTCCCATACTGCTGAGCAAGCTGGGCTTCTTTGCTTCTTACTAAAGTGACTAATTTTCCTGAGTTTTCTTCAGCAGCTGCCAAATTTGCGTGGCTCATTGGACCAAATCTTGTCTCTGAAATAAACCATTCTCCATTAATAGCATCTTCCACCTTTACAGCTTTATCATCACAGATAAGGTAGCAAACGCCGCATCCCTCACAGGCGATACTATCAATAGTAAATCGTGATTTATTGGCTAAATTTTCTTCTATGACAGCCAGAAATCGACATGCTTCTTTGCATTTTCCACAACCCGTGCATTTATCCTGCTCTATTTCAGCCACAACACTACCGCTGAATTCTCCTTTTTCTATAATTTTGGGCTTTAAAATAAGATGCAAATCTGCTGCATCAACATCGCAGTCAGAAATTACTATCTCTTTAGCTAAAGCCGCAAAAGAAGCAGCTATAGAGGTTTTACCTGTTCCCCCCTTCCCACTTATTATAACAAGCTCCTTAGGCCTTCTTGCTTTAGGAGTTACATGCTGTTTATCTTTTTCAATCTTTTTTTTATGAAGTTTTTGTACTTTCGTTTTTTTAACAATTCTTTTTTCCTTGCTTATCTTTATCAATTTATAAACTATCTTTTCAAATAATTCTTTATATTGAGAGAGATTTTCTACGACGATATCTCCTCTAGAATATATTTCTGCTATCTTACGGTCGTCAGGAATTTCTCCTATAATCTCTAAATTCTCATTGTGACAATACTCCTTTAAATTATCATCATAGTATTCGGCGCGATTCACTATAACAACAGGCTCTTGTCCTATTTCTCGGGACATTTCTACTGCTAGCTTTAGATCATTAATTCCAAAAGGAGTAGGATCAGCAACAAGAACACATAAATCAACCTCTTTTACTGTTTCCACAACAGGGCAGGCAGTGCCCGGAGGAGAATCAAGGATATTAATTCCTTCTCCTATATAATTCTTTACCTTTTTAACTAATCTCGGAGACATACCTCCTTCAGCAGTTTCAAGAAGAGCATAGTGAAAATCAACAGGGCCACTTTTTCCGTGCCTTAGAATACCTATTTTTCTTTCCTTTTCAATAACTGCGTCTACAGGGCAAATTATTTTACAGGCACCACATACGTGGCATAGTTCTTTAAAGAATAGAACTTTATTTTTTACCACGGCAATAGCGTTGTAATGGCACACTTCAGCGCATTTACCACAGCTAATACATTTTTCTTCATCAGTTCCAACAGGAGACAAAAGCATAATATCTTCTTCCTTATTAATTTGAGGCTTTAGAAAAAGATGTCCGTTTGGTTCTTCGACATCACAATCTAGATATCTAACTTTTTCCCCTCTGTTGGCAAGAATAGTCGCTAAATTGGTAGCAACAAATGTCTTGCCAGTTCCGCCTTTACCACTTGATATAGCTATTTTAGTTATCATCAGTCAGCAAAAAACATATCCTTATGCTTTCGTTCCATTTTGATTTCTCTTTTCCAATTAGAAATCTCCATAGCTAATCAGTCTTTCTAAAATTTAATATATAGCCGTCATTGTAATAATCATCATGAAAAAGCCTTTTATAAAATTTATCTTCCAAAGAAAAACCTGTATCCTCTACTTCTTCTACGATGTCTTTTAATTCCAGCTTAGCTAACTCCATTAAAGGATAGTCATTTTTGTGATGCTTAGGATAAAGAGAGAAAATTCCTTTTGGTTTTAAAACTCTACAAAACTCGTTGTAAATAATTTTTCTATCTTTTAAGTAATGGATGACATCGTAACATAAAACAAAGTCTACAGAATTGTTTTGCAAGGAGGTCTTTGATTCTTTATTCATAACTTCTATGTTTTTTATATTGTTTCTCTTTATCAACCGAACTAATTTATCCAAGATTGCTCTATCTTTGTCTAAAGCATATATTTTGCCTTTTTCTCCTGCAACTCTTGCAGTAGGTATCGTATAATGACCTTCCCCGCAACCAAAATCCAATATAACTTGTCCTTTTTTAATACCAATAGTTTCCAAAAATTCTATCCCGTCTTTTTCTAACCAGTTTTCAATATTACTCTCCATATCTATCTTCCTTGGGCTTAATGTTTACCTTTTTCCTCTGCCGTGTCTCCTTCTATGCTTTCCTTGTCCTCTTCTTCCACCTCCTTTCCCTTTAGCAAATGACGAATCATTTCTAAAGAAATTGCTCGCTATTTTTTTTATCCCACTTAAAAACATTTCACCGAGTTCGATCACTTGTTGTTTCCGCTTATCGGCCCGGAATGTTTGCTTGGATAGAGGCTCGGTATGAGCTGTAGATTCGGGAAATGAAGTCTCTCTTTTTGTAACAGAAACCTCTTTATCAAGAATTTGATAGATGGCATTGGTAGGGCATTCTTCCATACATTCCATACATTCAGTGCATTTGTTATTGTCTATCACAGCCATTTCTTGGATGATCGATATAGCCTGTACAGGGCATATAGGAACACAGATGCCACAGCCCGTACATTTTTCGCTGTCAATAAACATTGGCATTATCTAATATCCTTTCTTAAATACCTGTTTTCTATTCCTTTTTACTACAATATGAGATATTTTACTTTGTCTTAAAACAGGTGGTCACAAATTTATCAAGTCCAATTCATGGCTCTGAGTAATATTTTATTCTTAATTATTGAATTGGCAAATTCTAATGCTTGTAATCTTTTCATTCTAAATAATTTCTAAGTTTTTCCTCTAGTACATCTTGAGGCATGGCACCAATGATAGAATCTATATTCTGCTCATTTTTAAACACGAGCAAGTTTGGAATAGACATTATTCTAAAACGTTCGGCAATTTCTTTATTTTGGTCTATGTTTAATTTTGCAAACGCTATTTCTCCTTTGTATTTTTTAGCCAAATTTTCTATTATCGGATGAACCATAAGGCAGGGAGCACACCATTCTGCCCAACAATCAATTACTAGAAACGAGTATTTTTTTATTGCCTCATCAAAGTTAGAAGTGGTTAAAGCAATAGGATAATCCGGACTATCAACAAGCATTTTCTTTTTCTTCTCCTCTTCTTCCATTTTAGCAAGAATTTCATCTTTATTTGATGACCCATTAAGGATAAGTTGATAGATAAGCTTTTCTTCAGAAATAATACCAGATATTAAAGACTCTCTGTTTTCATTTGTTAGAATAGATGGCAGAGTAGATATGTTAAAAACTCTTGTCCTCTCTGCTGCCTCTTCTGCTTCTAGAGAACGGCTCATAACTTGACCCGGCAACTCAATTGCTATTCGGTTGCTCAGAAGAATTGCCTGAGGAGATGCAGGCGAATCTAGACTGAAATATGTTTCTATTAGTATATTTTTGTCTATATTTTTTAATTTTTCCCTTATAGAATCATTTAGGCCACTTTTCCTTTGAGAAACAAGAGATATAGTCTCAATGAGTGTACTTGCTACCTGACCGGCAGGCACTCCCCAGTATTGGATGGAATAGCCATTATTTTTTCCGATTACAATTGTAGTAGAAAAGGACAAATTTAATTCTTTTGCTCCTTCATCTCCTGGGATTAAATATTCTGCTTTTATTTTATCATTTATTTGAGATAGCTCTCTTACCAGTTCTTTACTAAATTGGGCATATTCGGGATTTTCAGCTCCAACAATAATATTCCGAGTGATAACTTTGATATCCACATCTTCTTTCAATTCTTGACTATATTTTCTCTCTAAGAGCTCTCTTGTTTTTGTATCAATTAACATATTAAGTTTCCTCCTTTAATTTTGTTCCTCCACTTGTCAGAAGTACTCAAGTAAATTCAAACAATGTAAACGGGATCTTAAAGCAGCTATCAATCCGAAGGGAGATTACACGTAGGGCACACACCACTTTCGCATCCAGAACTGTCTTTAGCTGAGGATGTAAATACTGAAAATTGCTTTATAGGCTTTGGAGCGCCACATTTTGGACAGGTGATACCTTCGTTTGTGGCACCCATGGTCTGCAGTAACTCAAATTTTGTAGCGCACTTCTGGCATTTGTACTCATAAATTGGCATTTGAGTCACCTCCTTTTTATGTTTTGTGTTATCCGATAGTTATTGTTTTTCTTTATCTCTCCCCAAAAGCTCATTTCCTAAAAAAATCGAGTACATCTTGCAGGTATTGGGAGAATCTTTTGATTGTCTCTTGGGTCATGCCAGCATAGCCGAATCGAATGCACCTTGGAGCACCAAAGACTGAGGCGGGCACAGCGCTGAATTTCTCAAGTTCTAAGGCTTTTTCCACAAAGGCCTTATCATCAACCTCTATATCTTCAGGCAATCTTACCAGGACGCTGATAGCCCCTGAAGGAAAATCTTTATCTCTACCCGCAAGAAAAAATCCTTTCTCTCTGAGAACAGAAATTATGAGATCACAACGCTGCCTGAGTTCTTTTTTAATCTCAGAGATAAGGCGTGGAGACTGGCCGTTTTCAAAATCTTTCACCTCTTCCTTCAAGAGTTTAATCAACAGGCGCTGTCCGAGTACGTTTGGTGAAGAGGAAAAAGATCGAATCATTTTTGGCATCCAGGAATTTGTGAATGTCTCTTCAGCAGCTAACACATAGCCCACTCTCGCTCCAGGTATCAAATATTCTTTGGAAGCAGAACTAACAACAACTGTTCTTTCTGGAGCAAAAGACAGCATGGATTGTGGTTCCCCTTTGTAGCGAATAAAATTATAGACTTCATCAGAGATGATGATGAAGTTCATCTGTCTGGCAAGTTCAGCCAGTTTTTTCAACTCATCTTCATCGAGCACATCGCCAGAGGGGTTGTTGGGGAAATTGATGAGAATAGAGGTTATTTTATTTTCTCTGATAATTCTTTCAACATGGTTAAAGTTAATTTTGTAATCTTTATCGAATAAATCAATGACCACGGGATTTCCGCCTGCATTCAGGATGATTCCTTTATAATTGCTCCAGTAGAGAGGCGTGAGACCAACATTTTGTTTGAAAGCAAAAAGATGCATCACAATGGCTAACCCTTCAGTAGCTCCTGAAACAATAGCCACATTTCTTTTGTCCAGCCCATTGGGAGGCATTCCTGGTTTGTTTTTTAAACGATAGGCATAGGTCCAGAACCGACCTACCAGTTCACGAAGTTCCTCCAGACCTGAAGAAGGGCCGTAGTAAATTTCTTTCTCTGGAAAAATTCCAATGATTTGTCCCTGGTCGCTGCGAATGAAGCCAGGATTCTGGGCCGCAATAGCTTTTGCTTTGGTGGCGATAGCAGGGATGATTGGTTCCAAAGAAATGGTTTGGCGGATTCCTTCCGGCATAAAGGTCCAAGCCTGTTTAAGAAGAGGTGTTTTGAATTCAG
>Ga0209986_10000905_pt1 | contig 29163 bp, 26 predicted proteins | sample BlataG_FD_183168 | JGI IMG/M metagenome (GOLD analysis project Ga0209986, IMG submission 183168) | Deep subsurface microbial communities from Black Sea to uncover new lineages of life (NeLLi) - Black_00105 metaG (SPAdes) (version 2) | ecosystem: Environmental > Aquatic > Marine > Oceanic >...
GCCGGTGCCCGACGGACCGGCCATTAGTATTGTGGTCGTGCTGTCGGCAACGGTCTCAACAAGGTCGAAAATTTTCGCCATCTTGTAGTTATGGCTGATTATGTTTTCCAGACTGTATTTTTGTTCGAGCTGCAATCGAAGGCTCTCGTTTTCGCTCATAAGCGATTGTTGTTTAAGGGCTTTTTCAATTGCCAACCGCAACTCGTCGTCGATGATTGGTTTTGTAAGGTAATCGTAGGCGCCCCTCTTGATGGCCTTGACCGCGCTTTCAATAGTGCCGTAGCCGGTTATCACAATGACCACGGTTTGAGGATGCTCTTTCCTGACCATATCTAATAATTCAAAGCCGTCGCCGTCCGGCAGATTAATATCCGTTATAACCAGACTATAGCTTTGCTTCTGCAGCTCGGCCACGGCGCTCTTTAATGTTTCGGCCCCGCTGGTTTGGAATCCTTCGAGTGACAAAAACTCACACAGCGAGTCCAATATGATTCTATCGTCGTCTATAACGAGGATATTCTTTTCTCTCATAGGGTCATCCTTACCGGCTTTTATGAATTCTTTTCTGGATTACCTGCCACTGGCAAATACACGGTGAATATACTGCCGCCCTGGGGCGCATTTTCAGCAGTTATTCGGCCGTGATACCTTTCAACTATGTCCTTGCATATTGCTAATCCCAATCCTGTTCCTTTACCTTTGTCCTTTGTCGTGAAGAATGGCTCGAATATAGCATCGGCATTTTCCGCCGGCAGGCCTGTTCCCGTGTCGCGAAACTGCACGACGGCAGTATCATCCGCTGCCAGGCGGGTTGAGATGCTTAGTTCCCCGCCGTCCGGCATTGCATCCAGCGCGTTCTTTACAAGGTTACAGAACACCTGAAACAGGTTGCCGTTTCCGATTTGTGGTATGCCGGGCGCGTAGTTTCGTAATACCCGAACATTTGAAGCTTCTGCTCTCGCATCCATTGTTTTTATGGCATCTTCGATAATCTGCTCTATTTTGATATATTCTAATGATGCGTAAGTGCTGCGGGAGAATTCCAGCAGCTCGCTTACGATTTGAACCATTCTCATAAGCCCCTGCCGGCACTGCGTGAGGTACTCTTTGGGTTTTTCGAGATTTTCCTGCTCAATAATTCTCATCGCAAGATTGATGTATCGCAGTATTCCATCCATGGGGTTGTTTAACTCATGGGCTACTTTAGAGGCGAGCTTGCCGACAGCAGCCAGTCTTTCGGCGTTGGCCAACTGTCTCTGGATATTGACCTTTTCGGTTATGTCTTCGATTATGACGGTAGCGCCAAGATTTCTTGCTGTTTTGGCCTTCAGTGGTGTGCAAAGGATTCGCAGCAATTTCGTTTTGCCGTTCAATGTATAGTTTACGCTGTCGAACCCGCGGGTTTTTCCTGTTGACACGACCGATTTTAATTGTTCCGTCCAGCCCGGCCATACCTTGTCGTCGGTACCTTTTGCCAATGATTTATCAATGTAATCGCCTAATTCGATTAGCTTCGCTGCCTGGGAATTGGCCTCGATAATCTTCAAATCCGCGTCGAAGGCAACAACTCCTATCGGCAAGGACTGGACGACTGATTTGCCAAGCGGCCCAAATCTTAAATGGCCGTTTCTGATGTCCGTTTTTAGTCGTTCGTCGGTTTTATCTGGCTTTTTTGACTGTAGTTTTCGATGTTCTGGCATAGTTCAAATAATAAACCCTACGTTCTCATTGTCAAGTATAGATGTTGCAAAAAAACAACATACTTGTTCTTTTTTCGGACTGAGAGAGCTGTTTGTTTAGCGAGAAACGTAACATTTTATAGAATAAGCAGCTAAACAGCTTCTTCCTGTGCCGGTATTCGGCTTCCAGCCTGTAAAGCCGGTTTTCAGCGTTGCCATTTGTCAACATTACAACCTCTTCTTCGCTGAGTCTATTGCCGGTGGACAATACCGGGCTGATTAATTTTGCTTAACCTTATGTTGGGTAGGCACTTGTAAAAGTAAAAATAGGGTATTTATTTATCCGTTGTTTTGGAACGGATTTTGCACCACAACATCACAAAGCGTGCTTATTACGGACTTACAAAGGGCAGCGACCAACGGTTATGCAGGGAGGCATTGATGAGGAGGTCTGAAAAGCGAAAGTACAAGCGATTGCCGATAAAGCTTGATTTATCGTGTCGCAAAGTTGGTTCGATAGCAGGTAAATTCTATATCGGCTGCACGGTGAATGTAAGTCCCGGCGGCTTGTATTTTGAGACCGCAGCCGGCACATTTAAGCCGGGCAGCCTGTTAGAAATAAAATTGTCAATACCGCCGACGGTGGGGCTGCTTGAATTTGGCGGCAGAATTTCAGCTCGCGCCAGGGTCTTGAGAGCTAATAGCATCTGCGACTCTTATAGAGATTCCGATTTATCTCCCGACAGGTATGGCGTGGCCCTGGAATTTTGCCGCCCCCCGAAGCTTTGCACGTAAGGTTCACTTTTCCGGCCAGGTGCCCTTGAAGACTTCCACAGCCGGGCCCGTCATATAGACACAGTTATCTTCTTCACACCAGTTCAAATCCAGATCACCCCCTGGTAGATGTGCAGTGCATATTCGCTCACACCGGCCGGTAAGCACCGCCGCCACGCAGCATCCACAAGCGCCCGTGCCGCAGGCTAAAGTAATGCCGCTGCCTCGCTCCCACGTCCGCATCGTAAATTCCGTCGGCTTATCGACCTGAACAAAATGTACGTTGACTCGGTTTGGGAAGAGCCGGTGGTTTTCGATAGCGGGTCCGAGTTTTTCAAGCTCAATTGACCTGACATCATCGCAGAAAAATATAGTGTGCGGATTGCCCATCGATACGCAGGTCATTAGCAATTTTTGCCTGAGAATTTCGATTGGCTCTTCAATAGCTTTTTCACCGGACAGCTTCACAGGTATGTCTTTTGGTGCCAGGACCGGCTGGCCCATATTGACGCAGACTTTATCAACCTTGTCATTGCTGTCTGTTATAAGGCCAACGGTTAAAACTCCATTGCCGGTTTCTATGCTCAATGAAGCAGGGCAGGGCGGTTGGCCGGGCACGGAAAATGCCCCGCTCGCCTCAGCCAGTTTATGTTCATAGGCGTATTTTGCGACGCACCGGATACCATTTCCGCACATCTCAGCTTCTGAGCCGTCTGCATTGAAAATACGCATTCGCACATCGGCCTTTTTCGACGGGCTTATGAGAATCAGGCCGTCTGCACCGATACCGAAATGCCGGTCGCTGACAATTTGAGCCAGTTTTGCGGGGTTCTCAACTTTTTCCTCGAAGCAATTGACATAGACATAGTCATTGCCTAACCCGTGCATCTTGCTAAATCTCATTTTGTTTCACCTTGCAAAAAAACCGCTTTACTATACACTTATAGCCGGCTAAAAGCAAACTTGTTTGCCGGATTTAGCAAAGTAGGGAGGTTTTTTCAATTGATTACTGATTATTAATAATTGAAAAAAGTGGATTCCCACTTGTGCGGGAATCCACAACAGTTTACCCTGAGCAAAGCCTGCCCTGAGCGTAGCCGAACGGGTCGAAGGGAGATACGCTTCACGAATACGTCATTGCGAGCGCAGCGCGGCAATCTCAAAACCCCGCCACTACTTAAAACTCAAAACTAAACACTTAAAACTCAAAACTATCTCTTCCCTGCACCGCAGTGGGTTTTCTTTATATTCCCCCCATCCCGCGCATCTGCACTTCGACATTGGACATTCAGATTCGATATTCGATATTCTTTTTTCCCTTTTTCCCTTTGACTTTTACGGCCTTTTACGCTATTTTATCTAACTAAAGACGAACACACCAAGGGGCGCAAAGCTGCATCGAAAAAACGTTTCGAACATTTGATTTTCGACGGGTGGCAGCCACTGAACGAACGCAGTGAGCGAAGTGGATGGTAGTTCCGGAATCTGATAATCTAAACCTTACGGATGCCGTCCTGAATTAGCCGAAGCCCTGCCTGCCCTCCGTAGCTTTAGCGAAGGGGGGAGGTTGTTCTGCGGTTGTGAATGGCCTTGGCACCTTGCGGAATCGACTAGGAGATGCACATGGGAAGGGAAAAAAGCCTGTGCGCCCTGCGCCCAGGCATGCGGAGTTGGCTGTGAATCTTTCCGGATCGATGGCTCTTTTCTTGGTCTCCACATGGACTGCGATAAATGAGAACGAAACCTAACAAACCAATCAAGCCGACGCTCATTTCGCTGAGTTTCATTCGCGCGGCTTATGGGCGTAGTTGGCTGAAAGGACGAAAGGACGTAATTCGTTGATACGCAAGAGATTGTACGATTATTGAAGAAGCAACGGGAACTTCTTATACAGAAAGAAAACAGCCTGTGTTTCCCTTTTTATACAGGCTGTATAATCATTTTTAGGCACCCAAAAGGAAAGGAGTTGTTGTAATGTAAAAGGCGTATTTTGGGTAAAAAATTGCTAACTCAAGCTAAGGTTGGATGGGATTTTTAGGTTCACGGAATATACAGTAATATAAGTTGCTAAATCCTGAATAGAAAAAGGGCTGAAAGCAATTTGCCATCAGCCCATATATAGTCACAGGCTTATCGCCTGCGTCTTAGCAAAACTCCGCCGAGGCCGAGGAGTAAAATTGATGTTGGTTCGGGCACTGGTGTTGCATCAATGAATAAAGAAGCAGAAGTGATATTTCCAGTAATATTCTCAGGCGGAAATTCAGGGATATAGATTATGTTTGTTATCAATCTTACATAGCCATTAGCGTTACCATCCAGAAGGAAATCCCATGTAGCACTGTTACTCGAAACAAAAGAAGCATCACAGCTAAAGGAAGTTGATTCAGGTCCGAAAATCCCAGGGCCGTAAGAATGTTGCCATTGCGCAGGTCCTGCAATAAAAGTACACTCAAAAAGCCCAGGAGCATCTATGGCAAGAATGTTACCTTCACCAAGAAAACGAACTTCATGTATTTCTGTTAATTGAACGCCCAGATCAATATCGAAGTTTATAGGGTCGTCAAACTGATAATAGCCATTTACATTCAAGGGCACCTGATAAATAACTGCGTAGCCTATGCTATTTAGCATAAAACAAAAAATAATACCCATTATTAATCTTTTCATTTCCTTCTCCTTCCTAATCTGACATTTCCTATTTAACTTAAAAACCATAATTCAGACCTTCCGATATCAATAATATTACCCAAGTTACCTTGAACAATCAAGAATTTTCTTTAGAATTCTTTTTATTCGTTTTTTTTGTTGACTTTTGTTTGAGGATATTTAAATGTTTTGGAGATTCTTTGCGTTCGCTCAGAATGACAGTGTGGTGAACAAATCTGTGCTTTTTGTGCCTTTTCGTGGCCAAACAAAATCCTTGTCAATCCTGTCTAAAAGATTCTCCGCGACCTCTGCGCCCTCCGCGTAATTTATGCCATAGGTATCCGCGATTAAATATTTCTTCGTGTTTTTTGTGCCTTTTCGTGCCTCAATAAATTCGTGCCAATTCGTGTTAATTCGTGGCTAAACTTTTCTCTGCGCCCTCCGTGCCCTCTGTGGCTTACCAATTTTCAATCAAATCTGCGGGTAGCTGGCAGCAAAAATCGGAAAATTGCAAAAAATTTTTACTCCTTTTCTCACATCGAGTTACGAGAATCAGAAATCAAAAATCAACCACTATTTTCGACTCAAACGCGCATGTTCGCCCAATTATAGAGGCGCGTCTTTTTTGCCCCTGGCCAAAAAACAGGCCAAGATTCGTAAACCCTAAACCGTCAGTGAATAGCCAATGAACAAATTACCCATTTACCCAATGAAATATTTAACCAATTAACCAATTTACCAATTAACTAGTCAACCAATTATGACAAATTATGCAAAACAAACCCAATCTTGTCCGCCGTAGGCGGATTGCAAATGAATGTAAATCTATATAATACAAGGGATTATGAAAATATAAGCGATTGGACACTTGGTGAAAACGAACCCAATACAAAGCCAATCAAAGCCAATACAAAGCCAATTAAAGCCAATAAAATGCCAAAACAAACTCGAAGCGAATTTATCCCTAAGGGAGCGGAGATCACTACGGGTGAGCTTCTCGGAATCCTCAAACCGGGGACCAATTTCCGAAAGGCCCAAAATGAACATAAGTTCTGTTTTAACAAAGGATTATGAAAATGAACGACTTTGCAGACGCGGGGAAAACAAACCCAATCCCCGGAGTCTTTACTTAAAATGCAAATTCCTTTTTGCGGCTGTTTAACTGGGCTTTTAGACGTGCCATTATGGATGAGTGCATTTGCGAGACGCGGGACTCGGACAAATCCAGCGTTGCGCCGATTTCCTTCATCGTCATCTCTTCGTAATAATACAGGACAACAATCAGCCGTTCCGCCCGCGTCAGACCCTTGGTGAGTAGATTTTTCAGGTCTCGCTTTTGGGCCTCCGTCAGGGGGTCCTCGCTTTTTTTGTCTTTGATTACATCTATTTCGCGAATATCTTTTTCGCCGTCGCCATCCGTATATTTGGTGTTCAATGACACCTGGGTGACTGCATTGGCATCTCGCTGCAGCCTGTTAAACTCCTCCATATTTATATTTAGTTCTTCAGCGGTTTCTTTTTCTGTGGGCTTGCGGCCAAGATGCGTCTCCAGCGACTGCGTGGCCTTTGTCAACTGGTGAGCACGGGCACGGACTAATCGCGGCACCCAATCCATGCTCCGCAGCTCATCCAGAATGGAACCTTTTATGCGAGGCGAGCAATATGTCTCAAACTTTACACCTCTGGCAGGGTCGAAGGCATCGATAGCGTCCATCAGCCCGAAAATGCCGGCACTGATAAGGTCGTCCAATTCAACCTTATCAGGCAATTTGCTGTGTAACCGCTCCGCGGCATATTTTACCAGGTGTCTATAATGTTCCATAAGTAGATTACGAGAATGCTCGGAACGGGTCTTGTGGAATTGTTCCCATATCTGGTTGATATCGAGTTGTTGGTTGGTTTTCATAGGATTCCTCCGTGAGAGGGCCCCGCCTTGCGGGAACCCGAATTCTATGCTCCTAACAAGTTTTACAGAGCTGAGCTTTAAGTTCTATAAACACCGGCATTCTTCCTTACCTCGTGGCTCTCCGGCTGTACAACCGGAGATACTACCTACCCAACTTCTTATCGACCTTTTGGCCGATAACTTTAGAAGAACCGGTCAACAACTTTCTTAAAAAACGCCGCACGGTTGGGCTGTGCGGCCGAACCCTTACTCGATTTCGCCGCGTTTGCTATCTATCGATGGGTTTTTTTGCCTTCCGCTGTTGTCTCAGCCATGTTCACAATTAGTTTTCTTTTTCTATCCACTGTCTGCTATAACTATTCCACTATTTCCTATTGAGAGTTACTCGAAAATTGAAATCATTCCTTGCTTCTGCTTCAGCAATTTTGCTGCTATTCTCTGGTTGAGCGAATTTTCCAAAAGCTTATTTATTTGCAGCTTGATATATTCGTTTCGATTTTCTTTAAGAAGCCCTTTGGCATTCTTATCGACTACCGGTTTAACTTCGAAGCTGCCGCAGACGCCGAATTTGATATTTTCAGTGTCACGCAGCACAAGCCGCTGGTTTTGGATATGCTCGTTGATTGCTTCGCTCAAGACGGCGGAAAACTCATCCACCACCAAATCCTTGGGTACAAACCCAGGACTGTGGATATTGTTTATGTTTTGGGTAAGGATTTTTTGGCGAGTATGTGTGAACTCGATTATCTTAACGAGTAGTTCAGTGATATTATCTGTTACCGGTGACGACAGATTCATACGCAATCCTTTACTATTGAAATTGGGCCTCAGCGAATAGCTCATCAAATCTGCAATTCTCATTTAGTCGTAGATTTTGAGCCGTTTCAGATGGGACAGCTCTCAAAATTTCTCCGATAATTTCTTGTACTTGATTTGCCGTTTTATGTGCCTGAACCTTATGTTCAGGACCTATTCGCCCGGAAAGCTTCTGCCAGTTTGCTTTTATTGGCCGAAGTTTGCCCTCTAATTCCCGAAGCTTTTCGACAAGTTTGCGCCGCCCGGAAATAAGCTCTAACAGCAGCTCTGGTGAGGTCGTTCCAGCTAATTGTTGTTGCCTGTCGGTCAGGATTTTGAGCTGATGATATAAATAACGCTGCTGTCTTAAAAGAAACAGCAGCTCCGCCCCTATATCGGTGTTATGTTTTTCCATAATCAGCTCCTGGCCGTACGGTTCTTAGCAAAGTGTAAAGGTGAGAAAAAACAGGAAAGATAACTTGTGAAAGGCGAAGCTGTCTTTCTCATCCTTGATCCTTTCGTCTCTTCCTTGAATTCCTACAGCAGGATGTTTGTCATTGCGAGCCCCGAAGAGCAGCGGTCAACTTGCGGGGCGAAACAATCTCAAGGAGGTAAAACTGTTTTTATTTTTACTTCGGCTCCAACTTCCGATATCTGGTAATTAGTTGATTCCACTTAAGCCAACCAGCTTTTGGCCGGAATCAATCTGTCCCTTCTTACTTATTTTTCAGACTGCGAATGGTAACCCACCGCTTTGTTGGTTGCTTCTTCTTTGCGTAGAATCCGCCTTATTTCCGAAAGAGTTTTTGTTTTCTTAAGCTCAATGATTTTCGATAATTTTTCAAATACCGACTCATCGTAGAGTCGATGTCCACCCTCAGTCCATTGTGTCTCACGAATAAGTCCCATTATCGTGTAGTTATGAATAGTTTGCCGTGAAAAGGGGGTATAGTGAACTAACTCGCCAATTCGATAGAGCTTGGCGGGTATTTGTAATGGGCGATTTTTAACTTCTGTTCGCATCGCTAAAAACTTTTCATAATGAACTCGTTAGAAATCTGATAACCAAGAATTCAGAAGATTAAGAAGATAAAAGAAAAAGTGGCTATACACATCTAATCGTCGCTCGTAGCTTCCATTTTGAAGAATCATAGCTCAAACCCAGAATCGCAACTCAAACCCGGCACCGCAGTTCAAACCCAGCTTATTAACTTTTTTTTCAAAACAATGGCTGTCCGTTTCCATCAGGCTCTGAAAAAGGGTTTTACATTTTGTAAAATGTAAAACCCCTTTTATCGGATGTCAACTTCTTTTTGATTTTTTTGAAAATTTTTTTTGGCCGTTTTTTTGGGCTGAGCGGGGTTTTACCAAATATTCTTACCTGGAGAGCCAGGGCAAGAATCTCTGGTTTTTCTCTAAAGTTCTCGATATCTCTTGCCGAATGCCGATGACCAGGTGTTTGATGCAAAGGATTGGGTTTATTTCGGCCTTTAGCCGATACTTTTTCCCAAATGCCCCTACTAAAATATCCGATACAAAAACAAGGGAACCTGTAGTACTACCTGAAACCGTGTGAATAGGACAAAGCTGTACCACTTTTAAATTATGCACCGAAGCAATAAAAGTTCTGAAAATACTATTGACGACCCTGGCGCCGGCATTTCCCTGCTTGAGCAGGTGACTCCGTTGGCCCGGCAGATAAACTGTCTCGACCTCGGACGAATAGCCGATGTTTGCATTAAAAACATTCCGAATTTGGTTGGCGTAAGGTTTGCTTCGCTGTATATACTTGATGAAACAAACAATATCTTGCACCTGCATAAACACAATCACCCATTTCTTATAAACAAAATAGTTTCGCTGAATCAGGTTCCTCCGTCCCCTATGGTTATGGCTGTAAGAAGTAAAGAGCTTATATTGGCAAGGGACATAGACACCCACAAAAAGCCTATAATTAGAAAATCACAGCGTGCCTTTGCCGAAAATTATAAGACCAACAATTGTGCTATTGTTCCTCTTGTTTGCCAGGACAGAGTAGTTGGCGTGCTCAATTTGGCAGATAAGACGGAGGGCGATAGCTTCGATTGTGAGGACATTGCACTGATAGAGCTGTTCAGCCAGTTGGTCGGTGCGTCAATCGGCAATATAAAGCTGTTTGAGAAGATACAGCGCCAGGCCACAACGGACGGCCTGACTGGTCTTGCGAACCACAAGACGTTTTACGAAATTTTAGAAAAGGAACTATGGCGGTCACGCCGATACGGCGGACAAATCTCACTGATTATGGTTGATATTGATAATCTCAAGAAGATAAACGATGCCTATGGCCACCGTGCCGGCGATAAGGTCATCAGGGAAATTAGCAGAAAAGTAAAAGAATGCATCCGACAGATCGACACAGCGGCACGGTACGGCGGTGATGAGTTTGCGGTCATTTTGCCTAATACTTCGCTCATCGATGCCATTGTTGTTGCCGAGCGTATGGTTGATGCGGTTGCGCATTCTCCAACGACCTGGAAAAAAGAGCAGATAGCACTATCTATTAGCGTTGGCCTTGGTCAATATGATGCTGACACCAATCCCGAGGATATTACAAGCCGTTCCGACCAGGCACTGTATACAGCCAAGCAGGCAGGTAAGAACACAGTGAGAATCTTTGAACCTTCCAGAAAGTGTAGTAACCAGTGATTTTTTCCTGAATTTGGGCTATTTAGGAAAAATTGGCGTTTTCTGGTTGTTTTTCATATCAGATTTTTGTCTTTCCCTTTTTGTTGTAGGTTACCCAGATTACTACGAAGAGGTGTAGAAATGCTTTGTTCGGTAAAATGGGTAAGAATAAGGGCGAAATAGCCGGGCTTGGGCATTTTTTTGTCTTTGAAATTGGTCCCCGGTTTGAGGATTCCGAGAAGCCCACCCGTAGGGATCTCCGCTCCCTTAGGGATAAATTCGCTTCGAGTTTGAAATTGGTCCCCGGTTTGAGGATTCCGAGAAGCCCACCCGTAGGGATCTCCGCTCCCTTAGGGATAAATTCGCTTCGAGTTTGAAATTGGCTTTGATTGGGTTTGTATTGGGTTTGTTTTGGGTTTGTTTTGGGCTTGTATTGGCTTTAATTGGCTTTGTATTGGGTTTGATTGGGTTTGAATTGGGTTTGTTTTTTCGGACTGCGAAATCATCTTTTTTTCTGTAATCCTTTGTTATAAGTGAGTTTACATTCATTTGGGCTTTTCGGAGATTGGGTTTGATTGGGTTCGTATTGGGTTCGTTTTCACCAAGTGTCCAATTGGATTTATATTCATAAACCGTTGTATTATATAGATTTACGTTCATTTGCAATCCGCCTACGGCGGACAAGATTGGGTTTGTTTTGCATAAAAAGGGTCGATTTGTAGAGGATTCTCTACAAATGTAGAGGATTCAAGACACAAGATGCAAGACTCAAGACCCAAGATGCACGGCACAAGGGCATAAGTTGGTAAATTGGGTAATTTGTTCATTGTTTTTAGTTCATTGTTCATAGTTTGTGGTTCGTTGTTCGTTGTTCATAGTTCGTTGTTCATAGTTCGTGGTTCTCGGCGGTAAAACAACGCGCCTCTATAATTGGGCGAACATGCGCGTTTGAGTCGAAATTTGGAGTGTTTTTGACGGGATAAACAGGATTAAGTCGTTGTGAGAAAAGGAGATAAAAAATTTTTCGATTTTCCGATTTTACCTTCCAACTACCCGCGTTTTTGGTCGAAAAATCACAAATATCTTGCCTATTTTAATGCAGTTTTTCGTCGAAACGCCGGCGAACTTAGGGAAATAGGCGATTTCTGGGGGCAAAAAAAGGACAAAATGCATAAAAGTCAAAAAAAAATGGCCCTATAAAGCTCTTTTTTCTGCGAACAGGCTGTACTATTCGTCCTTTTTCTTGAGGTATTGCAAAACCTTCATCATGTCAGGAGGTTCCCCACGCTCAAGCAAGCCAATTTCTTCTAAATCCTTTGCAAGCTGTTCAGATTCATAATGGTCACCATAGACAACAGTGTACTTGCCATCCTTGTCATCAACGCCGAATTCAATCATGTAAGCTCTTTTTTTTGTGATGAACACTACTCTACTATCGTTAGCTGAGCCCCTTCCGAAGTTATTGACTCGCCTGGCTTCTAAATAATGCTGATAAATCCTTTTGATCCAGGCAGGGTCATTTATAGCTTTTTGGGGATTAATTTCACGACCTATAATTTGCTCAACTTTATCTTGGTCACCAATCAACATCATTATCTCACCCATTTCAGGATGATAATGGTTCATTACAAGTATGGCTTCTATTTTTTTGAATTTTGGGAGGTCCTTAATCGCCGCTTCAACATATTGGTATCTGTTCACAACCGGCAATGACTTGCAACCAGCTACTAAAACTAAGGCAAGCCCTATCAACAAAACTCCAGAATTTAATGACTTCATTTTCTATGCTGCTTTAGCAATGTAATAATATCCTCACCATTTGGTGTTAATGGGTCCACCATTTGTGAGGGAGTTCGTCCATAATTATCCTTAATGGTAGCATCAGCGCCATTGTCCAGTAGAAATTTAACCACTCTTTCATAACCAGCACATGCTGCGTTATGAAGAGGGGTGTGCCCTGATACACTCTGCACGTTAACGTCAGCACCATTAGCTACAAGCATTTTCACAATCTCAAGATAGCCTTCCCCAGCTGCTCTATGAAGAGGAGTCCCATTTCCATCGTTTCCGGCATTTACGTCCGCTCCTTTAGCCAGTAATAATCTGACAATTTTCCCATAACCTCTATCCGATGCATAGTGGAGCGGTGTTTCACCCCATTTATCGCGGGCGTTCACATAAGCTCCGTGGGATATGAGTAGAGCCGCAATTTCTGTGTTTCGATTTACCAGTGAACGATGCAAAGGGGTTTGGTTACAATCTGTTTTGGCGTTAATATCCTCCCCTACCGATATTAAAAATTCGACTATTTTTTTATCCCCCACTTCTGCTGCAAAATGCAGTGGCTCCCAATCATGCTTAAGTAGCTCGCTGCTTCTACTAGTATCGAGCATCAGAAAATCAACCCGTCGTTCAGAGTGCTTACAGCCAGACACGAAACAGGAAAGGTATAGCAAAACAAGTAGCATTATTAAATTAAATTTACTGTACATCCCAATATCTCCTTACTGTTGTAGTCTTATGGCTTGAATATTACCAAAACCTTTGAACCTGTAGTTGTAGTGTGGGCCTTCTTCAAGCATTACACCGGGTGTATGCCAAATGCAATACATTACGGCCTCATATATGGTATCATTTAATCCGAGCCTATCCCAAAAATTGCCTGACCAGTCATTATAATAGGTCAGGATGCGCTTGGCATACGCTAAGTCATACCAGCCCTTGTAAATCTGGTCTGAATATTGTATTCCCAAGGCATAAGACATATCACTTGGTGAAATATCTGTAATCACTTCGGTAGGGTCTCCTTCGTATGAAGGACCTTCTACAAGCTGTACAATCCCTCCGCTAACCGTAAGCTTCAACCTTCCAGAATAGCAAGTGTCAAAAAACACAATTTTGAGCCTGCCCGGAGGAATGCCCATGGCCAAGATGCTCTTGGCCTTCTTTTCCCATTTTCCCATATTTTCACACCAAGAGGGCACATTGTTAGGATCAAAATCCGAAGCCTTAGCGGAAACCACACGACCATCAGAAAGCCCAATGACGGTCCTTAATTTATCACCAACTTGGTAGTTCCCATGACCTACAAAATACAGGTGTTTGACAGGAAGCTGTGTCAAACAGAAAGCCATATTTTCATACTTGGCATTTTTTCTGTAAAGAACGATGTACTGTATTCCTTTTTGGTCAAAAGCCTCAATGGATTCCTTAATGCACTTTTCAAACTTAGCTTTGGTAACTTTTCTATCTGGACAAACAATTAAAGCCTTCGCATTTGGGTTAGCATCGCCAAGCTTAAATTTTTTGCTGAGTTTTTTCTCCCACGACTTAGAACCGGTCTCCTGAACAACGACGTCATAGAATCCATTACTATCAAAGATTTCCGCAGGGATCGTGACGTTGATGTTGCCACTATAGGTATCCGACCAAACAATATTCTCGTCCATATCCAATACCTTAACTATCAGGTCATATTCGCCGGAGTACATGGCACCGATGCGATAATCATAGCCGGCGTCAAAATAATCGCTCCCAGTCATGTAGGAAAGTTCGTTGTTGAAAGTTACAATAAGCGGTTCAGATACTGTAATAATGTTGTTGGGATCAAGCGTAACAATCTTAATAGAATGCTGACCATTGCCGAAACCATAAGTTTCCAATTCAACACCATAGCCATCTTCAAAACCTATAATTTCTTGGACAAATTCTCCATCAATAAACACAAAAGCTTGCTCGGTTGCATAGCCATAACCACTAACGCGAACCTCGATGTCACCGCTCAAATCACACGGGTCACCTGATACAGAAGCCGATATTTGAGGGTGTCCACTTATTAAATGCAGCCATTCGCCTGTCATTCTGGCAAGGTCATTGAAGTCAACGAAACCGCTACCATCTATATCAGCCTTTTGTGACAGAGGGTCCTCGTTGGGTTCTTGCTGCCAGTAGTTCGCGAAGATTGCGTAATCCCTAAAATTGACTATCAGATTTCCATTCAAATCGCCAGAAAGCGAATTGCCATCACCGGGATTTGAAAAATTCCAGTTAGGATAATGGAAACCAATATCTACATAGTTGGCATCCGGCTCGTCATTAACATCGGTTGTTTTGCCAATAAGTTCGGTTTGCTCCACATAACCATAGCCAGTATCTATGAAGTTACAGTCCTGGTCGAGGTAACATACGGGTAAGTATCCGGTGCCTTCTTGATACGGCCATTCGGTTTCAATAACAGGGTCGGTCTCGTCAAAGGCCCAATTTTTATTGCTGGCATTACCATAGTAGCCCGTATTCAGTACAAAGGCATACATATGGCCGCCAACAAGATTAAGGCCGTATTGATACGACTCTGAAACAATGTTGTTTACAAGTACAACCAAACCTGCATCGTTGCTGTCCGGGACGCCGTGTACGGTTATTCCGCAATCCTGATAGTAATCACATGTGTTGTTTTCTATGAGAATGTGGCTGTTACTGTCCGCCTGACCAGTAGTGGATTCCAAGAATACTTCAATACCGCTATAGTACGAAGCAAAAATTAAATTGTTTGAAATATCGGTATGCTCAATGCCCCGCTCAACAATACCGTAGACGTTATTGTAAAAATAGTTGTTTTCTATGCTCGTATCGAGCCTTTTGTTCAGTACGACAATACCAGCGTATGCATATTCTATATAGCTGTATGCTACTTTTGTCGAAACAGAAGCAGTTTCTTCAATGTAGATCGGGCAGTAATAGTCATTATACCCCGGTGTGGCTGAATCCGAGGTGTAAATAACAGGGCTGTTAGGTGTTCCAACAGATATCAAAGTACCACCGTTGTTTACCGACATTGATTTACCGCTTGCAAATTGAACAACCGTGTTGGGCTCAATAACAAGCAGCGCCTGGACATTAACATCAGCTATGACGTGATAGGTGTTATCCGCCGTCCAGACCTGACTTGTTGTAATATCAGAATTTACATCAATGACACCATCCATCCCCATCGTCATTACACCGCCGCCGTCACCTGATATAACAAATGTTGGCTCCAAGCGTCCGCTGGCCTTGCTTGGAAATGACAGAGATCCCGGATTTGCTCGATTAAAATCTGGAGTTGGGAACCCATCAATATTGTTAGGACAGGAAATCAAATGTTCAGCCTTTTCCTGAGCCTTTCTCTCAATGTAGGTCACAGCAGGTCGAGGCAACGTAAAATCAAAGTCATTGGGTTCCGGCTCCGGTTCATTTACATCACTAACTTTGCTTGGCTCTGGTTCAGTTTGAACCGCATCCGAATCTATACCAAAGATAATTGTGTTCGCATCCGGTATCTTGAAAAGAATAAGCTGATAGTCGAGCACATCGCCAACAGTTAGGTTAACTATCGCCAAACCTAACTCTTCATCTTCAAAAGTAAATAAGTACCGATCTAACATTGGCTCCTCTGCCAATGTATTTGGTTCCGAGAATGGCTCAAGTTTGCCGCCCATCTCACAGGTTACCGAATAGCTTTCTCTCTGCTCGTCAGTTTGTCCGGCAACTGCAATGATAATATCATCATCGGGGTCGACTTCAATTGGCTTTGTTGTATCAAGGCCGTTGACCGTCAGGACCAACTCTGCATTGGCGATTGAAACCATTGTCAAAGCTATAGCGACCAACAGAAATATTTTTTGATTACACATGATAACTCCTTTCCCGTTACTTTAAATAGAAGCCTAACTCTTAGTTATAGACTGCCTAAGCCGAGTAATAAACCAAACACTATGCTACCCAAACCCGCAATTCCCGTCAAAGAATTTCGTACCTCGCATATTGTATTGCGTATATCGTGCAAAGTTTCCGCTCCCGGTTGCTTTTGGCTCCCCGTGAGCAGTAAGTTATTCCTTATCCTTCCAGTTCTCCCAATATCCCGGGCAATAGTTTTACCAACGCCGGGAATTTGTTCTAATTCTTGTAAGCTGGATGATTCCATAGAAAGGCGCCTCAGATATTATTCACCAAATACAATTCACTCCGCCACACGGACGGCGGATCTTCGATAATCACTCCTTCGATAAACTCAGGACAAGTATTTACCAATCACGAATTATCTGCCTTCTTAGTTGTCAGCCCCCGATGTTAGCTGGTCTGTAATTATAACCTTATGGTCAAAAACTGCAAGATTTAATCCTCACTAATCGAAATCAGTGTAAAACCGCGATAAAAATACACCGTCGTCGCAAGATGATTGTCCCCCCACCACAGGGGTGGCAAACACCCTTTATTGCGTTTGTAAACCCGTGAACGCACCCCGCCTGGCTTCACATAGGAGGACAATAAAAAGACTGATAAGCAATCCCAGCAGGCCCACTATAAGGGTCAGCACCACACGCAGCAGAACATAAACGATGATACGTTTAACTGAAATCGGCCTTTGCTGCTTCGTTTTTGCGAAGCAAAACGACGTGGGCCATATCTTTATAACCCCCAGGGCTATGAACAGGGCGGCGATGACCGCTAAAGCGCTATAGAAACTGTGTATTGCGCTCACCGGCACGGCCCAAAGGATAAGCTTGGCCTGGCCCGTCGCGTTGTTTCAGTTTAGCTTCAAGTTCCGAGATGCGTTAGATGTAGAATTGTTCTTTTTTAGAGGTCAATTTTCGTCCTTAAGCCATTTTCTATGGCTATTATCAGGCGAACGAGGCCCTCCGCTTGAAAAAAATAGATATTTTCAGCTTGTATTACGACCTTGAATGTGTTATAAGCTGAGTTGAAAATTTAAGAAACGGGTATTTGATATTGGGTGCGTTGCCCAATGCGTTCAAAATACCCGTGAACGGTTACAAATAAAGAAAGAAAAATAGTTGCCGGAGGTTCCATTATGTTGAAAAAAAGGTTTTTTACATTGTTCACTTCCTGCCTGGCCCTCGTGTTCGTCTTGCCCCTGACACCCCTGGTCGGCGCCCCCAATCAGATTCAGAAGGGAGAGATGGCCGGATACCTGATCGTTCCTCACGATAAAGTTCCAGAGACGTATAACGCCGGGTTCTCCATTTATGTAGCAGCCTGGCCTTTGTTGCAGGAATATCCGGGGCATCGTTTTCAAACAGGTCTGTTCGGCACCTGGATGCACGCTCAGTATGACGGTCCTAAGCCTGCCAAAAGAGTGTATTCCGATATCGAGGGCGGCCTGGGCTGGTGGCGTGACACGCGGTTTGCCACGGAAACGCCGAAGTTCATTATGGGCGGTGTGGCCCTGAATTTCGTTGCATGGGCCAACGGCCCCGGGGCCGGCAAAGGAAGGAGCTGGGATAAACCGCAAGGCAAGTACGGTGTGGCACAACTCAGTCCCTGGTTGCTGTGGCCCCCCGATGGCCTGAATCTGAAACAAGGTACCTGTGGTGAACTGTTCGGTTACGGGTACCTGCCGCTTCCGCTCACCACGGCCAAATCCACCACCGCCGGTAAAAACGTTCCTACCGGAAATAACTGTTGGACCTTGTTTCTGAACACGGGAAACTTCAAAGGCCCGGTTGCTTTTTTCACCCCCTATTTCTGGTCCCGCGTGACTGTGGACGACCCTCGCCTGGGTGGAATGTTTCTGGATAGCCGTCCCTCCGGGCCCAATAGGGCTTTGCAGATGGAAACCCAGTATGTCCCCAGCGTCCAGTCCACTGACGAGAAGGGGGAGATCTACGCCCGAGTAGCCCCAACCTCGTTCCCCCGAGGGCCGGATGGCGATTCGGTGGTAGTGCACCGCGTTACCGCCTACAACAAGAAGGCGCTCTGGAATGCCGTGGAGGCCTGGTTTGAAGGCGGAGCCCCGGCCAGCGGCGCCATCGACCCCCAGGAGGCCGCTGTGCACAGCTTTCCCGGACGAGGCAGGGCAACCTGGAGGATATCCGTCCCCAGGGAAAAAAGGGTGCCTCTTGCCTGGAATTCTTTTGCGAGTCCCGTGGCGCCTGATTCAATTACCTACGGGTTCCGGTGGAACGACCAACTGGTTACGAAAAAAGATACCAAGGATGGCCCACTGGTGACGCTCCCCGAATACTATCACCTGGTGAAAGATAATAATAAAAGGGCGGAGTGGGTTGTGGTACTACCCAAAGACGTTCCGGTTGAAACAGGACTGGCCAAGGTTAGCTTTAGTCGGCCCCTTGAGGCCCCCTCCAAACCCTACGTCACTCCTGACGATGCGGAGAGTTGCTGGAAGAAGCCTGGCCCCGTGGCAGGACCTTTCCAGGCGCATCCAGGGGACGGTACCGTGGTGACGTACTACTGGTATCGATTCGCCGACCAGCCTGCATTACTCAACGCCGATTTAACGGATAAAGAGCGGGAGAGCCTGCAGGCGCGGGTGGAAAAACTCCACCGGAGCTGGAAAAAAGACCGCGACTACCTGGCGCCACCCACGATTGGAAAACTGGCGGATATTGACCCGGCCTTGATTGTAACCCCGCCGCCGGGCTTGGAGGCAGGGTATGTACCCATCGCCACACGACAAGCAGCAGAAGAATAGGTTAGCTTCGGCCCAATGTCGTTCGCAGCCTCGGCTAAGCAGGGTTGAAAGGAGATATGACAACAGCATGCGAGTGAACCGCCAAAAAGCGGGCTGGAATTCCATGCTGTCGTCGTGGCGGGTTGCAACCTAAAGGGGTCATTCCGTAATTATTAACATTGTAACTTAAGAGGGCTACAATCATTTGCGGAGAAGTATCGGACTTGTCAAGATAGTCGGTCTTATCGTAAGTGGCTGGATCAACCGTCCACAATGGCTGATTGCATGTTGTCAGATTCACCTTGATGGTAATCTTTTCGCCTTTTATATAACCTGCACTTCCTTTGCCGTGAGTCTGGTTAAAGTGTCTGAAAATTGCATCCCAGGCATTAGGATCACTGGCCTGTAAGTTCACAAATCGCACGGGACACTATATCATCTACATAATGCTGGTTAGTGTGAGCCGGTTCCCAGGAATGACCATCACCGGGACCATCCCAGTCGGTTGCATTAGGGTCATGTATCCAGACAACCCGGCCGGGATAAAACCCCTTAGCTACACCAATCGGTGAGTTTGGCGTTGGATCGTCGGCGAAGGCCTGTTTTGGGTTAGTTATATTAAGAGACAGCCATAGAAAACCTACGCTAACACAGGTACAAAATCCGGCAATTATATAGCGTGACCGATTTAGATAAAACTTTGCTTTCTTGAAAGCAGATACTGAGCCAATTATACCCAGAAGCCACACTACAAAAGCAGAAGCCAGTGGAAAGGCAACACGCTGACAGGGATAAGTTGCCCGGCTGGGCTTGGGAATGATACGAACAAGAAACCATATCAGGGCAAACAGTCCTGTAATCGGAAACAGCACCCTAAGAAAAAGGTTCTTTATGAAACGAAGACCCCTCCATGAGGCAGAAAGCAACTTGTGAGCTTTTCTATCCCATAAAAACTTATTGTCGGTCTCCTCATCCATAGGAAAATAATCGCTTTTTTCAAGAATATTCGAACCTTGCTTCGCTCGGATAGAAAGTGTAAAAGGATAAAGTGCAAAGGTTTAATTTAAGTCCAAGGAAACGCGGAATCCGTAGTCGCGCCCCCGATTGACCGGGTTGAACCCGCCAAGCCGGACCGCTACCCGAATGTAGTACGTATTTTCGCGCCAGATTTAATTCTGGTGTCGGACGAACCTTTTGCTCTTGCTGCACCGCTTCATTTTTGCCATCTTCATTAGTTTCTCGCCGCCAACCGCTGCTTCTGAGACTTGCTGACACATTCCTTGCACCATGTCGCCAAACCATCCCTGCAGGTGCGCACCCTGTGGAACTCGCTCCCGGCCTTCCATCTTTTGCATCTGCTGCACCGTTTCTCTTTCACACCGCCAACAACCCTGTGGCTCTCCTCGTATCTGGATCTTTTCCTAAGGCCCAATCTGAATAATCTCAATCTTACCGCATATACTGTCCTGCCAATTTGTTTGGCCAGTTCCTGTGCCGTCCTGCTGGGATATAGTTTCTTCAGCAGGTTCAGCTCCTTCTTCGACCAAACACGGTAAGGGGCTACTTTTCTAAGCCCCAATTTGCGTTCTCTGCCTGCTACCGCCGAGGCAGACCGTCCGATCTGGCTTGCTATTTCCGGCACTGTGTTATCCGGATACAGTTTCTTAAGCAGGGTTTCCTCCTGTATTGACCAGGGAGCTGGGCTTCCGCTTTTTCTAAAGCCAGCATTATATGCTTTGCTCATTACCTCCCTCAATGACCGTCCGAGCTTACCGGCTATGCTCCGTGTGTTCTCCGTTGGGTAAAGTTTTTTGAGCAGCTTGACCTCATTGGCAGACCACGAATGATATTTCTTTGTTTTAAGCCCCATACCGTATGCCTTCTGTCTCACTGCCGTCAAAGGCCGTCCAGTTTGGTCGGCTATTTTCCTTGCTCTTCCACGCGGGTAGAGCTTCCTGAGCAGCTTAACCTCATCTTTCGACCATAAGACCCAAGTGTTTTTCTTGCTTTTTGCCATTTATAGCTGTTCTTTCAACAAATTTCTACAATCGCCGATACGCTTGATTTCGGCCTTTTTCATAGCTTATAAGTCTATCTTACAAAGTAGTCAATGGCAATGTTTTAGCGTAAATATCCTTGCTTTGCAGCGGGGCAGAGCATATAATCGAATCGCCTTTGGCCGGTTTGCTAAAGGCAGGAAAGTAATGAGATATGCGATTCTACACATGCCCATTCCGGTGGGTTTTACTGAGAAGGTATCGGTGCGCGATAAAAATTAACGATTTTTATCATAGGAGGAAAAAAATGAAAAAGACGGGAATAATGGTAATGGTCTTCGCGTTGGGGTTATCCGCAGCCCCGGCAGTGGCCGTGAACGTGACTTTGTCTGACACAGGTTTGATGTCGCTGGACCAGTACTTACCGGCAACCATCGTAGGCCGAAGAGACGTCCCGGGGCCGGGTGTCGAGTTTGACGTGTATTTCCAAAGTTTAGAACCCGGGTATAGAACAATGAGTTGCGTTTCCCGGGAAGGGCACGGCGCAGTTGAGATTGGTGGGCATTGCCCGATGGTGAGTAGTGAGCTAAAGTGAACTAAAGTGCCTAAAGTGAGCTAAAGTTGGAGGGCAGAGGACAGAGGATGGACGAGGGAGAACGGAAGGAATATGGAATATCGAACAAGGAATATCGAATATTGAACAAGGAATATCGAATTATGAAGTGAGATTGCCACGCTCGGCTTCGCCTCGCTCGCAATGACAAAGACAGATGAGGGACGAGGGACGAAAGACCCTTCGACAAGCTCAGGGTAAACTCCAGACGGAGGACGGAGGATGGACGAGGGAGGACGGAAGGAATATGGAATATCGAACAAGGAATATCGAATATTGAACAAGGAATATCGAATTATGAAGTGGGGAGACAGAGGACGAGGGACGAGGGGTTGCGTCGCCGTGCCGGCGACGGCTAAACAAGCCGCAAATAAATTTGTGGGGCGATTGCAATTGACGATTTTCGATTGACGATTTGCTCCGTCAAACAGACGCCGGATTCCGTCTAAAGCCGGATCTTCGACTTCGAGATTTACAATTTTTAATTGACTATTGACTATTTCAATTTACTATTTACTATTTAGTCCGTTCCGTCCAAAGGCCGGACTTTCAGCACAACGGATGCTGGATTCCGTCTAAAGCCGGATCTTCGACTTCGACTTCGACTTCGATATTTAAGGGGTAGGGTGTAAGGGATTGATTATGGATCCCCTGTTGCGTGTTCAGGTATAAGGTTCTCGGGGACAAGAAAATTTGGAGAGAAATGTTATGATTGAGGTGTTCGGAGCTAAGGCGATAGAAGATGTAGGTAATGTAGGGCGGTTTACAAGGTTTGTCTGGCAGTCAATGATTATGTCTGCGCGGAGCTGTGCCAGGAGCAAGGCGTATCCGCTGGTATGGGCACAAATGCATATTATCGGTGTTCGCAGTGTGCCGGTTATAATGATAACGGGAGCATTCGTGGGAATGACGTTGGCGATTCAGGCATACGACCAGCTTGCGGGTATGGGACTGGAAGAGCACCTTGGTGTTTTGATTAACGTTTCGGTCGTGAAAGAGTTAGGGCCTGTGCTTGCGGCGGTGATGTTAGCGGGACGTGTTGGCGGGGCTTTGACGGCTGAGCTGGGTACAATGAATGTTACCGAGCAAATTGACGCGGTCAGAAGTATGGGTACGAACCCGATACGATATCTGGTTGTCCCACGTGTCGTGGCGTGTCTGCTGCTTACGCCGGTCCTGATTATCTTTGCTGATTTGATGGGTGTTTTAGGTGGTGCCTTCGTGAGTATTGTTCAATTGGGGATTAACAGTCGGGCGTACTGGAACTTCAGTGCGGCCGGCGTGGAACTATGGGATGTGGCTATCGGTGTCATCAAGGGTTTCTTCTTCGGAGGAGCTATAGCGGTTATTAGCTGTTATAAGGGTTTTACGTGCAAGGAAGGCGCGCACGGCGTAGGGCAGGCCTGCACAGAGGCGTTTGTGGCGAGTTTTATTTCCATATTAGCGTTAAATTTTGCTCTTGGAGTGATTTCCAAGGCAATTTACAGTACGTTTTGGCCGATTAAAAGTTTGGTTTGACGCAAAGGCTCATAGGCCCAAATGCACAAAGAAAGTAAAAGGGCAAAAGTGGAAAAGGCCAAAGACAATAACAAGGGCGAAAATGATGCCGGCGACGGTATAATTGTCCTTAAGAACCTTACGAAAAAGTTCGGGGACAATGTCGTTCTGGACAATGTTTCTCTGGCGATAGAGAAGGGCAAGACGACAGTGGTGATTGGGCCGAGCGGATGTGGCAAGACTGTTTTGATAAAACATTTGAATGCTTTGTTAAGGCCGAGTTCGGGCGAGGTTTATTTTAAGAATCGGCGAATCGATAATCTGCCTGAAGATGAATTAAACAGAATACGCACCCATTACGGGTTTCTTTTCCAGGGAGGAGCATTGTTCGACAGTCTTAGCGTTGCTGAGAATATAGTGTTTCCGATACGTCAGCATTACAGGATAAAGCACTGGAGTGAGGTTGAGGACCTTGTAAAGACCAAGCTGGCTATAGTTGGTCTTGACGGTTTTCAGAATTTTTACCCGGCCAATCTTTCCGGCGGTCAGCGGAAACGAGTGGCGTTGGCAAGGGCTATTGCGTTAAATCCGGAAGTAATTTTATATGATGAGCCGACTACGGGGCTGGACCCTATTCGTGCGGATATAATCAACGAGCTTGTTTTGAAGCTTCAAAAAGAACTTGGCGAGACAACCATTGTTGTTACGCACGATATGACAAGTGCGTACAAGATAGCCGACCGTATTATTATGCTACATAACGGCAAGATTATTGCCGACGGCGATGCCGACCATATTCGTAATCATCCTCATCCTATTATTCAGCAGTTCATCGACGGTCAGGTTAGTGAAGACGACCTTGCGGTCCTTCGGGTAAGCGGAACTCTTTTCCAGGATCAGTTCCTGCCTCGTGATTTTAAGGAATAGCCGAGGCGATGCATCCCGTTAGACATTCCGAAGTTGAAAAAGTAGCTCTGTCTGGGGAAGAGCTTTGCCAATGTCCAAACACGTTAGAAATCGTATAAGGAACAATGCGGTGAAAAAAGGGAAAATTTCTAACGGTGTAAACATGTCTAACGGGATGCACGAGAAGCCGGAGCAAGTTGCGGCTGATTTGGGCAAAGTTGTGCGGGGAGAGGTCTTTGCAGATATATTGCACAGGGCTGCGTACAGCACGGATGCGAGCATTTACAGAATAGTTCCCGTGTGTGTTGTTTCGCCGCTTGACGTTAGCGACATAGTTGCCGTTGTCAAATATGCCGGTGCCAAAGGTGTACCGATGGCTGCTCGTGGGGCGGGAAGCGGGCTGGCAGGTGAGTCGCTGTGCAGCGGCATAGTGTTTGATATGACGCGGTATATGAACAATATTATTAGTGTGGCAAATGACGGGGGAAGGGTGGAATGCGGCCCTGGTGTGGTATTGGACGATTTGAACAATTGCCTGGCGGAGTACGGCAGAAAAATCGGGCCTGACCCATCCAGCAGCAACCGGGCGACAATAAGCGGCTGTGTCGCCAATAATGCCACCGGTGCTCATTCGCTCGAATATGGTTATATCGATGACTATGTGGAAAGCATCGAGGGGGTTCTGGCTGACGGCAGCGTGGTTGAATTCAAAAATGGTTTTGACCCGGAGCAGGCAGAGGACGACAGAGCCGCTTCAATTGCAAGAGAGTGCATATCCATCCTTTCGAGCAAGGAGGCGGTTATCAGCAGGGCATTGCCTAAAGCCGGGCGAAATCGAAGCGGGTACGCAATTGCAGGGATTTGTCATAACGGGAAAATAGATTTGGCCCGGTTGTTAGCAGGCTCGGAAGGGACATTAGCTATTTTTACGAAAATCGTGCTGAGGACTGTTACGGTGCCGGCGGCAAAGGCCTTATTGCAGCTTGAGTTTGAATCTTTTGAGAAAATGGCGCGGGCGGTGCCGATTATTGTAGGCACAGACGTCTCGGCGTGTGAGCTGATGGATAAGCGGTTGATTGATATGGCACTTGAGGCGCTGCCGGAATATCGTGACGTTTTGCCTGCCGGTGCGGCGGCGGTTCTCCTGGTTGAGCATACGGGTGAAACGGGCGAGCAGGTAAGAGAAAAAATAGAAGATACTGATTCGGCAGTTGGGGCACTGGCGAGCGGGCGGCGGATGGTTTTTGAGCCGAAGCAGCAGGAGCATTTGTGGAAATCGCGCAAAGATGCCGGGCCGCTGCTTTATAGAAAAAAGGGTAAGAAACATCCTGCGGAATTTATGGAGGATGTTTCCGTCGGAAACGAGCGACTTGGTGAGTATATTTCGGGCCTGGAGGAAATTGGGAGACGAAATGGTATTGCGATGTCTTTTTACGGCCATGCCGGTGACGGCCTGCTGCATATACGGCCGTATCTGGATTTGAGCGACCCGGCTGACGTGGAAAAGATGCGGTCGATGGCAAATGAAGTATTCTCACTTGCGTGGTCACTGGGCGGCTCAATCAGCGGCGAACACGCGGAGGGGCTGGTGAGGGCGGCTTTTGTAAGAAGGCAATACGGTGACGAGTATTACGAGCTGCTGTGCAAAATTAAGAAGATATTCGACCCTGATGGTTTGATGAATCCCGGTAAAATCATCAACAGTGACGTTGATGTTATGGTTAAGAATTTGAGGGCCGAATATAAGCTTTTGCCGGACAGACTTGAGACGGATTTGCTTTTTGGAAAAGATGAGCTTGCGCTGGAGCTCGAGCAGTGCTACGGCTGCGGGCTTTGCCGAAGCTGCGAACCTGATTTGCGGATGTGTCCGGTGTTTCGGGCGATGGGTGACGAGCTGAGCAGCTCACGGGCGAAGGCCAACATACTTCATTTCTGGGCGACAGGGCAGTTGGAGGAAAAGGATTTTGAATCGCCGGAGTTTAGAAAATTTCTGGATTTGTGCGTTAATTGCAAGGCGTGTTTGGTGGAATGTCCCTCAGGAGTTGATATTTCCAGCCTGGTTAATACGGCGCGAGCGGAATACGTCAAACGCAAGGGCTTGGCGCGTACGGAGCTGGTCTTAAGTCATAATCGCTATCTTGGTATGCTGTGCAGTGTTTTTTGGCCTGTTTCGAATTTTATAGCGGCGCTGCCGGTTTTCAAGTGGTTTCTTGAAAGAACAGCCGGGCTTGACCGGCGGAGAGATATGCCAAAATTTCAACGCGGCTCTTTTTTGAGGGCGGGGCGTAAATATCTGGCAACTTGTGAGCCGATAGAAAAACCAATCGATAAAGTTGCGTATTTCGTGGATGCGTACGCAAACTATAACGACCACGAATTAGGCTTTGCCGTTGTCGATGTTCTGCGGCACAATGATATCGAGGTGGTTTTGCCGAAGCAGCGGGCTGCACCGCTGCCGGCGATTGTGTATGGTAACGTCAAACGGGCACGCAGGGATTTGTCGTTTAATGTCAGGCATCTGGCAAAGGCGGTTCGCGAGGGATATAAGATAATATGTTCTGAGCCGAGCGCAGCCCTATGTCTGAAAGAGGAACTGCGGCATTTTGTCGCGGGCAAAGACGCCGAGCTTGTGTCGGAGAATACCATTGAATTGATGAGCTATCTGTTGGAATTATTTAAGGCGGACAAACTAAAACCTGTTAAAAATCCAATATCGCAGGGTTTTGTTTATCATAAGCCGTGCCATTTGTTTGCCATTGGCGGCGGCAGGGCGAGTATCGAACTTCTGAAAAAACTTGGACCTGTCTTGATTACTGAGCTCGGCGCCGGCTGCTGCGGGCTTGCGGGGACGTTCGGGATGCAGAAGAAAAATTATGAATTGTCGTCAAGAATTTCCGATAGATTGGCAGAGACATTGAAATCATACACAACTCGATACGTATTGACAGAATGCAGCGCGTGCAAGATGCAGATAGAGCATATAAGCGAAGCGAAAGTTATTCATCCGATTAAGATTCTCGCGGAAGCCTATTCGATTGATTCCGCCATAGGCGGATCTTCGATATTGGTTAGTGATTATTGATTATTTGGCGCCGAAATTCTTCGCTGCGCTCAGAATGATCCCGCACCAAATTACCCCCGCCAGAGAAATGCGGGGGCAGGCGGCAAAAGCCTATTTGGTACGGTGCAAGCAGAAAAATGGATTCCCGCTTGCGCGGGAATGACATAGAGAAGCGGGAATGACATTTCCTTGCCAAATGCGCATTTCCAGTTTAATATAGTCCCTTATGGAATTGAAAGGGACTGCCGCTATTGTTACCGGCTCGAGCGGACGATTTGGCGGCGCTATTGCAAAAGCGTTAGCAACGGCTGGCTGTAACTGTATCTGCCATTACAACAGCAACAAGCAAAAAGCAAACGAGCTTGTCGAGCAAATCAAAAAGCTCGGCGTAAAAGCGCTGGCAATTGAAGCTGACCTTACCAAGCCGGAGCAGATAAATGATTTGTTTGAAAAAGCGAGTGAGCTTGGCACGCCAGGAGTTTTGATAAACTCTGCTGCTGTTTTTTCAAGGCGGCCGTTGGCAGATGTTACTTTTGAAGAGGCCCAAAAAGTTTTGAATGTGAATTTGATAGCGTCGATTTTGACGAGCAGGGCGTTTGCGAAAGTTGTAAATGAGAAATTCGGCGACGCCGAGTCAGTTGTTGGTAAGATAATCAATATTGCCGACGTTGGTGGGATTCGGCCCTGGGCCGGGTCTGTTCTTTACTGCTCGTCAAAGGCGGGCCTGATTGGTACTACGAAAGCCCTTGCGAAGGAGCTGGCTCCTGCGATTTGCGTCAATTCCATCGCTCCCGGCGTGGTTACCTGGCGGAGTGATTTCGATGAATCCGAGAAGCAGCGCCAGCTATCATTTATACCTGTAAAAAGGATTGCGGAGCCGGGTGAAGTTACCGAGGCGATAATTTTTCTGCTCAGGAACGATTACATAACCGGCCAGGTACTGAATGTCGACGGCGGGCGATGTATATAGAAGCGAAAAACGTAAAGTGAAGAGTGCAAAGGTATAGCGTGAAATTCAGAACGAGATTCTTCGCTTCGCTCAGAATGACATAAGGAAATAGATTCCTGCTTCCGCAGGAATGACAGAACGGATGGCATTATGAGGTTGAGCTGGGCCAGTCGGATTACGATTCTTCGGATACTGCTGATAGTTCCGTTTGTCCTTTGTATGCTGAAGATAAATGACACTGAGCAGCTTAACGAGGCGATGCGTGTCGCGGTGCGGTATGCTGCAACTGTCATTTTTCTGGTTATGGCGTTTAGTGACGCGCTTGACGGCTATTTGGCCCGCAGGACTAAGCGGGTTACCAAGCTTGGAGCGTTTCTGGACCCGGTTGCGGATAAATTGCTTATTACTTCTGCGTGCCTTCTGCTGATATCGCAGCGTGGGCACGTCGAGGGTGTTTTACTGCCGCCGACGGTTGTGGTTTTGATAATCGGCAAAGACCTGCTTTTGATAATCGGTTTCCTTATTGTTTACTTTATCACTTCGCAGGTTTTTGTCGCTCCTGTGTTAATCGGCAAGATTTCCAACAACCTGCAATTGACAATGGTTGGGGCAATTCTAATTGCTCCTGAAGTTTACAGCTTTTTTACCGACTGGATTTGGGTTTTACGGGTGCTCTGGTGGTCGGCTGCGGGGACGGCTATTCTGGCAACTCTTATTTACATCCGCAACGGAAGTCGCTATATTGAAGAGTATGAGCAAAGAAGCGTATCTCGTGAGGCGTGAAGCGTATCTCGCCAGACGAAATGCGAGATGCAGGATGCAAATATGGCAATAGAATTCAGCGAAATAGCGGAAGTCCTGGAGGAGCTTCGGCAGGGCAAAATGATTGTCCTTGTTGATGCCGAAGACCGTGAGAACGAGGGGGACCTTGTTTGCGCCGCTGAGAAGGTAACGCCGGAGATTATTAACTTTATGGCCAAATACGGTCGCGGTCTTATTTGCCTGCCGTTAACGGCTAAGAAGTGTGATTTGCTTGGTCTGTATCCGCAGACGGTTGATAATACGGCGCGGTTTGGGACGGCTTTTACGGTCAGTATTGATGCGGCTGAGGGCGTAAGCACGGGCATCAGCGCCGCTGACAGGGCACGGACGGTTCAGGTTGTGATTGACGACGAATCAAAAGCCAGTGACCTTGTTCGGCCG
>Ga0209986_10000906_pt1 | contig 29153 bp, 26 predicted proteins | sample BlataG_FD_183168 | JGI IMG/M metagenome (GOLD analysis project Ga0209986, IMG submission 183168) | Deep subsurface microbial communities from Black Sea to uncover new lineages of life (NeLLi) - Black_00105 metaG (SPAdes) (version 2) | ecosystem: Environmental > Aquatic > Marine > Oceanic >...
TGGGAAAATCGTCCGGGTCGCCATAATCGACGCCAAAGGAAGAGTTAGTCGAGACAACAAAGGCACCTCTGGCGCCGTCGGTTTCGTTGTATCTGGCCCGCATCTCGACCACGTATCCGTACGCTTCCACAACGATAGACTCGGTGCCCGAGGAGCCGGCGATAGGCATTACCTTGGCGCCCCAATTGACGCCGCTGACGCCGGTGGCATTATTCCCGACGGCGGCCTCGATTCCCGCCACGTGCGTTCCATGACTGCTGCTGGGAATGCTCCCGGAACTGTTATATGCGTTCCAGCCGTCGTAGTCATCAATATATCCGTTTGTATCATCATCGATGCCGTTGCCGGGAATCTCGTAGATGTTCTTGAATAGACTTAAGTCTTCATGATTTAAGTCACATCCGCCATCGATGACGGCAACGACAATTTCGTCTCCCAGAGCCGTCGTTCCACCAGTGGTGATGTCCCAGGCTTCGGGAGCGTCGATATCGGCGTCGGGCGTACCTCCGCTCTGACCGGTATTATGCAGAGCCCATTGAAGATTAAATTGGGGATCATCGGGAAAGGTTGAACGGAGCTTTACGTAGTGATTAAACTGGGCGAGGTTAACATCGCTGTGATCGCGGACGTTTGCCAGCAACAAGGAGTGGTCGCTGGCCTTCATGCCGGCCGGTTCATACTCAAAGAGCCAGATATTAAGACGCCTTGATAGTAACTTCCCGGGTCGGAGGTTAAAGCTCTGGAAACTGCCGGCAATAGAGCTGGTACCACCGCCCACAGACAATTGAATGATGAGCTCGCCTTCCTTGTATGATGATTCCTCGGCGTTCTGGCCGTAGGTTGGCAGGGTGGCCAAGAGAAGAATAGCTGCAATCAAGCCAGCTATGTTTGTTAAGCCTATAGGGAAAACTGTTCGACACTTCATTCTGTACCTCTAAGCTGTGGTTAAGTGACCTCGAAACTCTTTTTAGTTCACAGTAAATAAGGAGGAGTAGAAAAAAGACACGGTTTAGGGTGTAACAAACTACTCCGTTCCAGGTTACAACTTTTAATATACTCTATTCTAAGCTCTTGTCAACAATCTTATTAAACAGTAAAAACTTGCGTGTAGACGAGCGATGGGCCTCTGGCGCGCCATTGGAATTTCGTAAAAAGACTTAACAAACGTGAGAAACAGGGTGATATTTGAATAAGCACTGGGCTAAAGCGGTCGTGTAAAATAAAATATCCAGTCAAGTGTTTGGCCATTTGTTTTGCTGTAGCGCTGGGCCTCGTTTTTGGGCCGGGGCATAGTAGCCTTGACGAAGCATGGACAGCGACAGGTGTCGTTCTCCCGGATGACTCATGCTTTATTTACAGAGGTGACTTAGACCACAGCGACGGCGGGATTCCGGTCAACATCGCTGACCTGACCTATCTGGTTGACTATCTATTCTATGGCGGCCCTCCCCCAATATGCGAAGCGGAAGGTGATGTTGATGCCAGTGGCGCTATCAATGTAGCCGATTTGACTTATTTGGTTGACTACCTGTTCTTTGGCGACCCGCCGTCACCCCCTCGGCCGGGAAAGGATTATGTAGTCTATTTTGGGGATGGTGCCCGCATAGATGGGAAGTACTATGGTTATCATCCGTTGACCAGTCAGGTGGATTCGTTTTCGCTTCCCGTGGAGGAGTGGTGGGGGATGACGGTATCATCCGACGGCACAATACTTTACGTTGTCGCCCAGAATGATACCATAATGGTAGTCGACCTTGATACCAAAACCATCATTACAAAATTGCCATATGAAGCTAAAGGGGAAGTAGCAGTTTCTCTGAGGGCTAGTTGGTGGCTATCTTAGGGGATGATCTCTACATTCTCAATACCTCAGATTATTCATTGGTTTTTCACGACACCAGCGAGGTTCAATCGGGTGTTTTTTCATCTGACAGCAGGAGTCTTTACTGCACCGCTGATGTAACGGGGACCGGCAGCTGCCTTGCATACAAGGTGGACCTGGACAATGACTTCCTCGTTACGAGAAGAGGGTTTGTCGGCGGAAACACTATTGGAATTATTCCTTCTTATGATGAAGAAAGATGGTTTGTCTACCTGTATGGAGCTGGCTTTCGTTGCTTCTTTAAGGTCTATGATGTTGAGACCGATTCGATAATCTTCAGTGAGTTCATCACGCCGGGGGCCGGCTATATGGCGCTGACACCGGATGGGAAATATCTATTTTACACCAACCCGGGAACCCTTCTTTTCGGTCCGCCGCGCACGAATTTAGTAAGTAAGTTCACGACTATGTGTATTCTTTGATCTCCCCGGCTCTTATGAACTTTGTATTCGCACCCAATCGCTTCGCCGTCTCCACCAACAGCCGGATGTTGTCTTCCATGTAGTCCAAGGAATACAGCGGGCTGTTATTATCGATTAACTCATCCGGATGAAAGTAGGTAACGAAGACTATTTTATTGGTTACTCTCAAGGTTCTTTCCACCTGGGCAATCAAGGGCTTGAAATATGAAGGCTTCCCGGTTATGTTAATCCAGTAAGTGGGCCTCCTGAGTGAACGAAGGAACGGCATAGGGTCTCTCATTTTTTTGGCGAGAACCAGACCGCTGATCATTCCCCATATGAAAGATTTACAAACAAAACTTGGCGACTCCAGCAGGGAGAAGGCTGGCTCCCCTTGTTTTGCCTCACGCCTGTAATCAGCTTTGGCGGGGTAGTATGGCCGGTTGGGAGAAAGCGACCAATCAAAGAAGTTCGCCGAGCGAACGCGTTCGTTTCTTGGCTGTATTTGCAGGCTTGGCAGGCCGCTGAAGTCGACCTCAACTCCCAATTCTTGGAGAGTGGCAAAGGTATGATTGTTATGATAGTCCCAACCCATACGTACCGACCTGGCCCGGCCGGGAAAGATTTCGTGATAGGCGGCGTGAGCCTCTTTAAGCATCTGAACCTGCCACTCAATGTTGAAACAATCCTGGTACCAAAGATCGAGAGCTTCGTCGTAGTTCCAAAAATGCGGGTGCCAGCCAAGCTCATCCCCCTCTTTTTCCAGATCCAACAGGAAGTCTTTGTGCTCCTTGAGAAAATAGTTATATGCTCCGTAAAATCTTTTGATCTGATAATCGACACGTAAGCACCATGTAAAGACGGGCATTCTGCCGTCAGAATCGTGTATCTGCCGTAATCTCTCTTTGGCTCTTGGTATCCCTTCCAGCATTCCCCGCCAGTTTAGAGTATTAGCCGGCAAATTGTCGATGAGATTGGCTCTATCCGGGTCGGAGTCGCAACCAATGACCACGTATATGTTCTTTTGCACCAGTAACTTCCTTTCGAGTTCTGTTGAGAGTTCGAGCACAATTAATAAGATCATTATAGTTTATCAAAGATAAAAGATGACCTTGCTTACGCCTTGAAGATAGCAATGGTTTTGTCTTGATTAGTATACTGGTGTTCTATGGGTGCCAGGCCGGGGGCACCTTTACTTTATTGGTGATTACTACCCAGTTATACTCGTCAACAAACTTGGCAGCGGTCTTGGAGGGCGTGTATCTCATGTGAGTTGAAAGATAATCTTCAACACTTTGGCCGTTTGCTGGTTGTGGTGAGAGATTAGCACCGGCAGGTTGATGATTGGCAACCGGCAGGTGGAATTGAAGCGGAGCGTCCGCAATTCGGTGGCGTGGAAGCCGCTCACATATTCGCTCATTGATGAGACCGTCATCCTGTCGGTGGTGGACAGGTTTACTGAACACTACAACGTCGATTCGGCGAAGGTGATCTCATGACACAGCAGGAACGGGAAACCATTGACGATCTGGTAGTACGGCTACGGGCACTGTTGATCGAGCCGGAGTTTGGCACTCCGGAGCAAGCCAAGAAAATTGAAGATATAGCAGACGAGTTGGAGCTTCTGCTTTGAGATTAGTTACCGACATATATAGGGGCTGAGCTATTTAATTCATTAACGCGTTAAAGGAGAAAGTAAAATGAAAAAGTTTACAATCTTGATTACATTGCTGGTGATTATGCTGATAGCAGGTTGTAATCGTAATGGTCATATAAGGGAAATTGACCAAGATATCTCCCATCTTGAAGAGAGGATACGTGATCTTGAACGGGAAAACACGATACGGAAACAGATTTATGTATCGACCTGTGAGGCATCAAAGATGAGAGATACTGTTGAGGTTCAAATAACTTTAGATTCAGTCATACTGGTGGTCCCAATCATAAACGATGAACAACGGTGGGAATTTCTCGATTCTTTAGACCAATCTGTTAGTTATTGGAAGTTTAATATTTTGAAATGTGAAGCAAAACTCCAGGATTTGTACATAAAGAGGGCAGCTTATAAATAGTTTTTTATGAGGAGGAGAAAGTAAAATGAAACAACTAAAGATGATTGCAGCAATAATCGTAGCGACCAGCATGTTGACGCTCTTGGTGTGGAGTGGTCGCGAGATATACGTTCCTACAAATCAAGATGCAGTATGGTATACGAAAACTCTTTTAACAAAGAGCTGCGCTGCCGCCGACAGCACTGGTTCCGAATATGGTATGTATTCAAGTTGTGAAGTTGAGGTATTGAAGAAGGCGGACATGGGTCGGCATAAATGGGTTTGGGTGATAGAAGGCCAATTGGAGCTTAAGATGGCTGGCATTGTTATAGAGTCAGTCCCAATAGCACTTGAGATACGGTGGAAGAGCGGCCATCCTCGGAGCTATGATAGCTGGCGGGTTTTATATTCTAAAATGGGTTCTGATGTTATTGTTGATGAACGGAATAATTGGTGAAATCAAACAACATATTAAAAAAGAAAATGAAATGACAAATGCAAGGAAACCTACAACATTCGGTACGAAGGTTGCCATGTTGATGATCGGGGTAATCTTTCTATTTATATGCTTACATGATTGGGACTCATCAGATCAGTCATTCAGTCAACAAGTGGATATTAATGGAATAGTCACCATTGAGCAATTACCTGTTCAACAAGCGACTACTGCCGAGCCGGTATTTGCCAAACAGATAGCCGCCAAGCCGGTTGTTAAACAATCAAAGTGGGTGGAGCCTCGCATATATCCAGGTGTGAAGTTATACTACTCGCATGATGGTACGAGGATGCAGTATGTCGGTACGATTTTTGACGCTGTCAGCCGCACGATCAATGGAAAAAGATGCTTTGGAATCAGATACGCGAACGGCAATGAAGAGTATAAATATCGTGAGATTCTTTGGAATGGGCAATGGTATATGGATCGTGTGCAAGGCCAAAAGATGAGAGATGAACTTTATGGACAGTAGCTCATCCACCCTTAAACAAATAGAATCAAACAATTAAAAGCCCCGGCACTGTCGACCAAACGGTCCGGGGCTCTTGAAGCTTGTTTTTCATGTATCGGGGGTATATCTTTGCTTCAATTGAGAGTACAAAACGGCGATATTCAGAGGATAGGCAGGATTGACAGTTGTTGTCAGGGCAACAGACCATGATTACTTTCGTTTAGAGCAATGGCGAGCAAAACCGGCGAAGCTGTAAAATCAATTACTAGCCAAACAGCGTTACTGTCACGGGCAACGGAGTATGCTTTGGAAAGCCAGGGAGATGGACGACATATACTTCCGTTGAAAATTTGCGAAATCTGTGTATATTGCCGAGTAATTAGAGTATAAGGCAGAAAAGTTTCAGGCGTTTGAATAGATCAGTATATGGCTTCTGCCTCGTTTTCGGTGGATGGTTGAGCGAGCTGATGAAACAAAGGAATCGGCGATTCTGAAGCTGTTGAGTGAAACAGGAAAGATTTATGGATAATACTGAAAAGCTGCGTGGGATTTTTGCCAAGGCGCTGGAAATAGATAAGGCGATAGTCGTTGATTCGCTTGAGTACAACTCGATTTTCCAATGGGATTCGGTCGCTCATATGTCCTTGGTGGCGGCTATCGATGACGGCTTCGATATTATGATGGAAACCGACGACGTCATCGACATGAGTTCTTTTGGCAAGGCCAAGGAGATCCTGAGAAAATATGACGTGGAGTTCTAAGATGCTATCGGGAAAGTATGCTCTGGTGACCGGCGCCAATCGCGGCATCGGACGGGCTATTGTTGAAACCTTCGCCCAGAACGGCGCCAATATTATTGCCAACAGCCGAACCGAGGGTTCACTGGATGATTTATGCAGCGAGCTGGCGGGGAAGTATGACGTCCAGACCGTGCCGGTTTATTTTGACGTTTCGCAGCCGGATCAGGTTAAACAGGCGTTTCAGAAAATTATCAAGATCACCAAAGAGCTGGATATTGCCGTCAACAACGCCGGAGTTCTCGTTGACAACCTTCTCGGGATGATTAGAGCTGATACCATTCAGGAAGTCTTCGGCATAAATGCCTTTGGTGCTATCTACGTCATGCAGTATGCGGCCAGGTTGATGACAAGAAACAAGAGAGGTTCAATCATCAATCTCAGTTCCATTGTTGGGGTTTGCGGTAATGAAGGTCAGGTGGTGTATAGCGGCAGCAAGGCGGCCATTATCGGCATCACCCGCTCGGCGGCCAAGGAGCTGGCACCGTTCAATATAAGAGTGAATGCCATTGCTCCCGGTTTCATAGATACCGACATGGTCAAAACCCTGCCCGAGGACATATACAAGGAGAGGGTTGGCTCAATAAAGATGAACCGGATCGGTACCCCGCAGGACGTGGCCAACTGTGCGCTCTTCCTGGCGTCGGATCTTTCCGAGTATGTGACAGGTCAGATAATCGGGGTTGACGGCGGAATGCTGATATGAAGTTCTATGAAGATCTGGAAAGATTCGCTGACAGCACGGTCGCTATAGATTCAAGGGGGCACGAGCATACATATCGGCAACTGGTCAAGGAAAGCGCTCGGTTCTCGGCCCATTTAAGCAAGAGCAAGAAGAGTCTGGTCTTTATTCTCTGTGCCAATGATATCGAATCAATCGTGGCGTATATCGGCACGCTAAGGTCGGGGCATACCGCCGTTCTTCTGGTCGCCAATACCGATCCGGAATTGCTTTCAAACCTGATAAGGCTGTACCGGCCTGATTATGTGTGGCGATCCGATGCGGACAGCGGTGAAGTGGATTACGAGTACAGAAGCTATCAGTTGATACGCCATAACGTCGAACGTGACACAACTATTAACCCCGATCTGGCGCTTCTTTTATCCACCTCCGGAAGTACCGGGTCTCCGAAGATGGTGCGTTTGACTGGCGACAACCTGGAAGCCAACGCTGCTTCCATAGCCGAGTATCTCAAACTCGATTCCGGCGAACGACCGATTACGTCGTTGCCGATGTATTACTCATTTGGGTTATCGGTGATAAACAGTCATATGAAAGTCGGCGCCACTATCCTGCTGACCAACGAATCAATTGTGACTCGTCCTTTCTGGGACCTTTTTAACAAGTACCAGGCGACGTCCTTTTCCGGGGTGCCGTACACGTATGAGATGCTCAGGCGGTTTAGATTCCTTAAGAAGCCGCTTCCCAGCCTCAAGACGATGACCCAGGCCGGCGGCAAACTGACCCCCAAGTTTGCCCTGGAGTTTGCAGAGCTTTCCCGCAAGAAGGGCACAGACTTCTACATCATGTACGGCCAGACCGAAGCCACGGCGCGCATTTCCTACTTGCCGCCAGAGGATAATCTTTCGAAATACAAAAGTATCGGCATTGCCATTCCAGGGGGAAAGCTGAGCCTTATTGACGGCGACGGCAGGCCGATCACCAAACCGGGAGTCGATGGGGAACTTGTCTATCGTGGCCCGAACGTAATGCTTGGATACGCCGAATGCGAAAACGATCTGGTCAAGGGTGATGAACTGCATGGTGAACTCAAGACCGGCGATATCGCTCAGTTTGACGAGGATAGTTATTTCTATATCACCGGACGGATGAAGCGGTTCATAAAGATCTTCGGTAATCGGGTGAATCTCGATGAGATCGAGCACTACCTGAAATCGGAAGGGTACAGCACTGTCTGCGGTGGAAAGGACGACCTGTTATGCATTGCAACCACTGATTCGGGCATGGGGAAGGAAATCAAAAGTGTCACCATCAAGAAGTACGGCTTCCACCACACGGCTGTGAAGGTGGTCGAGGTTGAAAGAATACCTAAAAGCTCATCCGGGAAAATCCAGTACGAGCAGATGTTCCAAGGTGTACTGTGATGAGTGACCTCAAACAGATATTTGGTTTCGAACCCTACAGCCTGCCCAGACGCGACAAGCAAAAGCTACTTGTCGATCAATTGAATCGTTTGAATCATCATCATAGCGCATCCTGCGAGCCATACAGGAAGATCCAACGTGCGTATGGCGTCCTGGACAGAGAATTCAGCGCAGTAGAAGAGTTTCCATATATACCGATCCGACTTTTCAAGGCTTTCAGCCTGAAAAGTGTTGACGATACTGGTATTATCAAAACGTTGACCTCATCGGGAACCACCTCCAGCCAGGTGTCGAGAATCTATCTTGATAAAGATACCTCCCGCTACCAGACGAAAGCGCTGGCGATCATCATGCAGGATTTCATCGGCAAGAAACGGCTGCCGATGCTGATCATTGACTCCAAAGATGTGATTAAGAACAGACGCTTGTTCTCAGCAAGGGGGGCCGGTATTCTTGGTCTGGCCAACTTTGGTCGCGACCACCTGTATGTGCTCGATGAGAATATGAACCTGAAAGTGGACGAATTACAGAACTTCCTGGAGCAACACAGGGGTGAAAAGCTGCTTCTGTTTGGATTTACCTTCATGGTCTGGCAGTATTTTTACAAGGAACTTAAAAAGAGTGGCCCGAAAGCCGATTTGAGCGACGCCGTTCTGATTCACAGCGGCGGGTGGAAGAAGCTCGCCGCAGAAGCTATTGATAACGCTGCCTTCAAGCGGGCATTGAACAAGCTGTGCGGCATTGAGAAAGTGCATAACTTTTATGGAATGGTGGAACAGATTGGCTCGATCTACATGGAGTGTGAAGAGGGACATTTTCATACGCCGATCTTTTCGGATATCATTATACGCAACACGGAGGACTGGTCGGCTCTCGCATTTGGCCGGGAGGGGGTGATTGAGTTGCTGTCAATTCTGCCGCACAGCTATCCCGGTCACATTCTTCTGACAGAAGACGTGGGGGAAATAATCGGTGAGGACGATTGTCCGTGCGGAAGAAAGGGCAAGTACTTTCGTGTAAAGGGCCGCGTTCCCAAAGCGGAACTCAGAGGCTGCAGCGATACTTATGAGCCATAGGAAACGAAATATGCAGTATGAAATAATAGCCCCTCACGGTGCAAGCGACGAAGCGCTTCAAAAGCAGAAGGTTCTGCTGCCTTTCAGCGAAGTTGTGCTTGAGTTTATTAACGCCGTCTCTGGCAGCATCCTTAAAGATGCGACATTCAGGAAGTACCCGGAACTGGTGGCGATGGCCTTCTGGATGAGGAAGGCGAATATCCTCAAGCTGAAGGAGGCGTTCGAAAAGCAAAAGGGTGATCGGTTATGGCTCGGCAGAGGTATCGTATTCCACATAGCTCCTTCGAATGTCGACACTATCTTCATCTATTCGTGGTTCATCTCGATGCTGGTGGGAAATGTCAATATTGTTCGTGTTTCAAGTGCTTCAGGCGAACAGCTTGATGCTCTAATCGGCGTGATCAATAAGATCGCCGAGCGTGAAGAGTTCTCCGATATCCGTGACCGGTTCATGATTGTAAGGTACGAACACAACGATGAAATCACCGCCCATTTTTCCTCGATGTGCAAGGTTCGTGTACTGTGGGGCGGAGACGAAACCATCAGGAGAATCCGGGCGATTCCCATTGGTTCGACAACCACCGAGCTGGTCTTCGCTGATAAGTTCTCTTTCTGTGTTATTGATACTGAGGCGTTCTTGCGTCACGACAAGATGGAGGCGCTGATTACCAGCTTCTACAATGATGCCTACTGGTTTGGGCAAAACGCCTGCTCCTCACCCCGGCTGGTCGTCTGGCTCGGTGACAGCTCCAAAAGTGACCAGGCACGGGCGACCTTCTGGGAGATGTTGGAAAAAAAGGTTGTGGAGAAGCAAGCGGTCTTTCCCGCTGCGATTGCAGTTGATAAGCTGGTTGCAGAGTGCTCCGTGGCAATGAGTTCAACCGGTAGTGTTGCCATAGAGAGCAAGAAGACCAGCCTGCTGAACCGAGTTCTTCTGGAGAAACCGGAAGATATCAATCGCGACTTGCACTGCGGTGGCGGCCTCTTCTATGAGCTGAAGATAAAGGATATAAGTGAGCTGGCCGGGATTGTTTCTCCGAAAGATCAGACGATAAGCATTTTTGGTTTGGACAAGAATGAATTGAAAAGGTTTATTGACCACTTTTTACCGGAAGGGATAAACAGAATCGTTCCGGTCGGGAAGGCTTTGGAATTTTCGATCATCTGGGATGGCTATGACCTGCTTCGGGAGTTTTGCCGCGAAATTGATATGGCGGTCTGATACAGAAGTCCATGCCTTAGGCAATTCAAGGATTGGTTGCTCTCCAATTATCTAGGAGCGGAATGGCAGTAGAAGAGCTGCAGGAAAGTCAAATGGATGAGCTTCTGGCGTTTCTGGCCAGATGGAACCCCGACCACCCGGAGTTGGGGGAAGGCGACATCGTCCGATGGCAAAAAAGTTACCGTTTTGTTTCAAAGTCCCAGGGGAAAGTTGTCGGCTATATCGCGCAGATCCCCCATGAGTTCAGATACGGCCGAAAAAGCGGCAGGGAAGGCACCGAGCATATCGGCTGGGGGGTAACGCTGGTTGTGGATGGGTTTGAATCTTCACCCCACGCCTCACGGCTTCGCGCTGCTTATGTCCACGAATTGCTTTCCAGAATAGAAAACAATCCGCCCTGGCAGTTTGGGGCGGTGGGAGTAGTCCCCGCAATAGAAGAACCATACCGAAGGCGCGGTCATGTCGTCCGGCGTGACAGCTCCAAGATGTACGCCCGTTTTCTGCGTCCGGTCAAGGCTTTGAAATATATGAAGAAATCACCGGTTTATACACCTGTCATATCTCTAGTGAACGTTTTTTTCGGAGCCCGGAAAAGTGTCAAGCATGGAAAAGTCGAGAAGATCAAAGAGTTCAAACCGGAATGGGACGAAAAATGGGATAGGCTGATGACCGAGCAGTACGAATTATATGGAGTCCGTAACGCCGAATATCTCAATTACAAACTGACTCAACCCAATCGGGATTATCACGTTTACATTCACCTCGACGAAACTGACCCGCCCGGCCGGGCTATCGATGGCTACATTATTTTTCGCCAAGCGATGCATCGTACAAGAGATTTAAATCTGGTCAAGGTTTGTGATATGGTCGGTACCGCAAAAGCAAAAGCGGATCTTGTTTCGTTGACGGTGAAATTTGCTTATGAGAAAAGGATGTACGGGATAGTGGCGCTGGGATCGAACGACGAAGAAAAGATGTACAGGAAAGCCGGCCTCTATATTGCAAGGCCGTATCCAGTAACTATGCCGCCGCAAATAATGGCAAGAATGCATGTTTCGTTCTTTGACTCCGATTTAGACAATCTCTGGTGATAGTAGTGAGCTGACCTGTTGAGACCAGAAGAACCAGACACTGAAAATCAAACCCGGAAGTCGTCCGGGAGGCCGCTTCTTGCAGCGGTTGTTAAGGTTGTACTGGCTGCCGTGGTGATCTATTTTGCGGGACGACAGTTAGCGGCCAACTGGGCCGAGGTATCACAGTATCACTGGACACTCCATCCCCCATTGATGATCCTGTCAATTGTCCTTCACCTGCTGACGTTCGTCATCTTTTCCAAGACATGGTGTCTGCTGATACACTCTTTTGGGTTCGACGTTCCCCTTAAGTATGGTTTTAAGATTTCGTATATCACCAACCTAGGGCGATACATTCCAGGCAAGATATGGCCGGTGTTCGGAATGATATATCTGCTCAACAGGCTCAGTATCAGCAAGGAAGTTGCCTTTGCCTCGTGGGGCGTGGCTACGATTTTCGGTATGCCGGCCGCCTTTCTGGCGGGCTTTATTACTATTTTTCTATATCCTGAGATGCTTGCTGGGATATCGGCAGGCAGCTTAGGGATAGGGCCATTCGTCGTCGCTGCTCTGACCCTTACAGCGTCTTTTGTGTTGGTTGTTTCTCCTCGTTGGGCAATTGCCTTGTTTAACTGGTTTCTCAGACTCATTAGAAGACCGACGGTCAACTTTGAGCTGGGGAAAAAGGTTGCCCTTCAGGTTTATCTGGGATATTTTATCGGTTGGATTTGCTTCGGTGTATCGTTTTATACTTTTATGAATGCCATAATGGTTGACCCGGAAATACCCATAATCGCCGGTGTTGGTTCGTTCGTACTGGCATATATCATTGGATACCTGGCCTTTTTTTCACCTGGAGGTTTGGGAGCGCGGGAACTGGTGCTGATTACAGTCATCTCTCCTTTTCTGGGTCCGGTTGCCTCAGGCGTAGCGGTTACCGCCAGGGTATGGAATCTGATCAGCGAGATTGTCGCCGCCCTGATCGCTTTGCTCATAAAGATGGAAGGGGAAAGGGCATAAATCTTGGCGAAAAAACGAAAAGGCTCCAAACCTTCTGCACCGAAAAGCGGTCGGATAAAATTCAACCCGGAAAATCAACCATATTTTGCGCTGAAAGCGTTCGGCGTTTTACTGATCGGGATAGTAATTCTATTTCGCGAGTTTATTTTTTCAGACAATATCTTATTCAGCCCGGACATGATGAACGCCGGGATATTTTTTCGCTCTTTCTATGTCAATTTTGTCCTGGAGTACGGTCATGTTCCTTTGTGGAATCCCTACATCTTTGGCGGGCTTCCGTTTGTTGACGCTTTTCACGGCGATCTGCTTTATCCCCTTTCGATTTTGAAATTTATTGGTCCTCTGTTTCGGATGCTGAGTTACAATCTGATCATTCACATTTTTCTCGCCGGAGTGTTCGCTTACCTCTGCGCCAGGCAGTTTAAGCTGTCGAAGGTGGCCTCGCTTCTCTCGGGCATTTCCTACATGTTTGCCGGATACCTGGTGTCCATGATTGCTCCCTGGCATGACGGCAAGATATTTGTCACTTCACTTTTTCCATTGACAATTCTGTTTGTAGATCGCGGGTTTGAAAAAAGGCCCTTTCTCAATTTCTCGCTTCTGGGACTCGTGATCGGGCTGATCATTCTGACCCCCCACCCCCAGATGGCTTATTTCTCCCTGTGGGCTATCAGTTCCTACGCGTTGTTCAGGCTGATAGTCCTATTCCGGAAGAAAAGATCGATCAAGCCTCTGATCCGCCCGGCGCTTTTGACAACCTACGCCGTGGTCATCGGGCTTATGATATCCGCCATTCAATTCTATCCCGGTTATTACTACACCAAAAACTATTCTCCCCGCTCTGATACCAAGAAAGGCTGGGAGTGGGCGACATCCTGGTCGCTGCACGAAGAAGAAGCTTTTTCATTGTTGATTCCAGAGTTTGTCGGAACCAACACCAACAAAGCAAAAACTTACTACTGGGGGAAGAATTACTTCAAAGACAACTCCGAAACGGTGGGAATAGTCTGCCTGTTTGCCGCTTTGATTGGCTTGTTCTTCTACAGGAAAAAAGAATCGTACTTCCTGGGAGGCCTGGGACTTTTTGCCTTGATTTACGCCCTGGGGGGTAACACGCCATTTTTCCAATTATTCTTTCACCTGATACCGATGGTGAAATCCCTGCGGGCGCCATCGATGATAATGTTTTTGTTTTCGTTTTCGATTGCCATGCTGGCTGGCATGGGCCTGCAGTTCGTGATCGACCGTAGCCGCCATATGAAAACAGCGGAAGAAAGGAGATTCAGATATCTGCTTATTGGTCTGCCCTCTCTGATGCTGCTTCTGGCGCTTCTTTTCTCCGCGGCCGGCAAACAGATGATCGGCCTCTGGACTTCCCTGTTCTACAGTGAGGCAGCCACCTCGATGGTGCAGCAGGGGATAAGCAAACTGGACATGGCCCATGCCAACCTTCCGGCAATCCAATCCGGAGCCTGGCTTGGGTTCCTGTTTACCGCTCTGGCGGCCGCGTGCATATGGCTTTATCAAACTGCAAAAGCGGGCACGTATATTTTGATCGCTCTTTTGTTTGTTCCGGTCATTGACGGTATCCGCTTTAATAAGCGCTTCATTAACGTAGTAGATCCAGCACCGTATTTATCTCCCAACGTTCTATCCGAATTCTTCAAGAAGGACACGAGCGAATACCGGGTGCAGAATTTCAGCCAACGCAGCTCGACTAACCTCCCTTACCACGGTATCGATGTGGTTGTCGGCTATCACGGCAATCAACTGAAGTGGTATGATAAGCTTTTGGGGGGACCGTCGCTGCGCAACCAAGCGAACTCTCGACTCCTGAATCTGGTCGGCGCGAAATACATAATCCTTCCACCAAATCAGAGATTGCCGGAAAGTTACCTGGGGGACAGACCGACTCCCGTCGTACTGGATTTCAGTGCCGGAGCGGTCGTTCGGAATGACAATGCTTTTCCAAGGGTCTTCCTTGTCGACGAGTATAGATTATTTGACACAGTTGATGATATTTACTCGGAGGTAATAGCTGGGACCGATAATCTTAGGGAGGTTGTGTATCTTGAGGAATATCCCGGTATAGGGCTGTCTCCCGACAGCTTGAGTACCGATTCAGTGTGGATCATTGATTATAAGAATGATTCAGTGCTGATCGGGCTTCAATGTACCCAGAATCACATTCTGGTGATGACCGATAACATCTATGAAGCGTGGCATGCTTATCTTGACGGTCAACCGACTAAAATCCTCCGTGCTTATGGAAGCTTCAGGGCGGTGTCGGTTCCGGCGGGGACACGAAATGTGCTTTTCAAGTATGAATCGGATAGGTACACCACCGGGCGGCTGATCACCTGGTTGACATCGTTATACTTAATGATTGCTATTGGCTTCTATATAGTTGCATTGAGATTACGCAAAAAGCAGGTGTAGAGCAGAACCCAAAACGAAGCGGTTCTGCTTGAAAGACAACTACTCAAATTTTAGATTTCGAACCGACTTCACTGTCAAATCATGCTGCTGCAGGCGTATCTCATGCCGACTCTGTTGGGTCGTCTCATATTATTTTCTAATTGTAATGAAACAAATAGCTACGGCGGCATTCCGTAGTCGGCGTACGTCCTGAGGCCGTCCCAAAAGATTGTTTGCTATGTCTCGTAGAGTCTTGCCCACACGGTCCTTGCCTTGAACGTTGGCAACACCTACTTTTTCTTCACCTTGTCCTTGGATAGCACGCTGTAAAACTCATTGAAGACAAACTCTTTGGGTTTGCTTGCAAACGGTCCCAGCGTGAACTCCGTATGGGCGCCACTGACCGTCTCTCTCAGGTAGGTCTGATCGCCGCTGGCGCCCACCACCCGCATGGCAACCGTCGTGGTGAAATGGGGATCCACACCCTTTGTTTCCACCTTGACGTCTATGAAGTATTCGTCGCCCTTGCCGTTGATTTTGTATTCAACTTTGAACTGAGGCAAGTTCCGTCCGTAAAGCCACTGCTGGAAAAACCAGTCAAGCGGCTGACCGTAGTGCTTCTCAGCGAGGTCCACAAAGTCTTTGTTGGTAAACTTGCCGGTGCGGCAGGTCATGGCGAACTCCTGCAAAAACCTCAAGAAGCGCTGTTCCGTTCCCTGCTCAAGGTCATACATCAAGAACCTGAGCATGTGTAAAAGCCAGACGCCCTTGTTGACGCGGATGGTAGCGTTTGCACGGCTGCCGGCTGCAAGAGGCATATCGCGCTTGCGTTCGACGTCGGTGTAAATCGAGTCGCGGCGCCTAATCAGATTGGCCTGGTAGGTTGCGCCCTGTTTGTGGTGGAGAAACATCAGCGAAAGATATTGCGGCAGCGCGTCGGCTATCCAGGTCTCGCGGTCGGAGGCCGATCTCAGGAGCGTTCCAAACCATTGCTGGGCGACAGCATCACCGGCGACGACATCGAATCCGCCGACTGCTTCCATCGGGGTTTCGGTAGCGCAGGAGGTCTGGGACGTCATGATAAGCCCCGGCATGCTCACCGTTCGTTCAGGAACTATATACTCCACGAAGGTGTTGGGAGGCGAGCCGAGATAGGTTGTCATGTAGTTAAAGGCATCTACGATGGAGGTCCGAAACGTCTCGTCGGGGACAAAACAGGTGACCAGCCTCTTTGAGATGTGTTGCATCTTCAAGAAGTTAAGCATGATGCCGACATCGGACGGCATCGGTATCGTGTCGATGTCGGAGGCATAAACGTGGAAATAAAAGTCGTTATACTGATTCGACGATGAAACCGTGAAGCGATCCCGCTTGTTGTCCAACCGTTCTACCGCGCTCATACCCGACGTGTAGTAATTGAATCCCTTTGGGACGGTAAAGGTAAAACTGTGCGGGCAGACTTGTGGGTTTTCGACATACGGCAGGCAGCGCTCAAATTTCTTCCCCTTATACCAGAGGGTAAACAGGAGTGTATCCCCTCGGCAGTGGTATTCCGGCAGGATAATGCCAATGTGTTTGAAATCCTTTCGCCGATGATACTCAACCGCTTGACCGTTGAAGTAAATGGAGTCCTCCTTCAGGATTGCCGGGAGGAACAGCGAGACAAACCGCAGGCTGTCGGAGTTGAGCACCAGCTTGACGGTAACCTCGGCGTTGTCCAGAGCGAAGCCATCAATACCGCCCATTTCAATGGCACCGCGTTTGTCTATTATTGTCGTCGGGTAGGGGATATCGGACATCTGGTGGTCATCATAGATGCCGATCTCTTTTCGCTGGAAGGCCGCCCCGGGAGCGGCAACAAGATCACTCACTCCCAGCTCGTAGTCTATCGCAACCTGCTCCGGACGGTTGGGATCGAAGGAAAAGACATAGCGGTTGAAATCAATCCAGAAAAACCCGTCGCTGGAACGTTCGTAGAGCGACCGCAGAAGCTGGAAGTAGTTGTCAAAGGTGTGAAGTATGATCGGTCTGAAAAACTGCTCCCCATGAGCCTGCTTGGATATCGTAAACATTTTCCACTTGAGCTCTTTGGGCTCAAAGGTAAATTTTTCTTTCAGCTTAAGATCGAAGTCGTCAGCCATACGGATAAAGGCTACCTCAAAGTCCTCGTCCACGACGCTGTCTTTGGTGATGCCCTTCAGCGCCTGACTTTCTACGTGGGACGGGATTTCAATTATTACATTTCCCTTGCCCACGAATATGGCCGTCGTCGGGCGGCCGTCGACATACCGCAGCAAGTGAATTTTTCCCTCCTTGAACGTGAAGGTGGCGATGTCCTTATGGTAGACGAAATTCTTGATCCTGGCCTGCTCTCCCATGTTGTTCAACAAATCCATGTCCAAAGCGGCGTAGTCCCGTTTGAACTTCTTGAGGAACTCCGACTCGCCCCTCGCCGCGCCGACCAGAGTTGCGACTAAGACCGTCACTAAAACTAATGATCTTGCTTTCATATCTCCCATCCTCACATATACATTGGTCTTATTAACAATGACGAATAGGTACCGCTTCTGTCAAGTCTCCCGGTTATAAACTGCCAATTACTACGATAGTTGTTTGAGGAAAGTTACGGCATTTTTACTCAAAATCAATCATAGCTTTGACCGGATTATGGCATCGCTGACCTGCCGCCATGCAATGAGAGCGGCGTTTTTCGTTTGTTATTCCACCGCGCGGCCTTATATTTTTACCTGGAAAAGTAAGGTTAGGATGCGAATAGTTGTACAGCGAACCACCGGCGCCGAGGTCTGGATAGACGAGGCGTTACACAGCAGGACAAAGGCCGGGCTGTTGCTGTTGGTGGGAACAAAAACCGGCGACAGTGAGCCATCGTGCGCTTTCCTGGCCGATAAAGTCGTCAACCTGCGCATATTTGAGGACGACGGTGGGAAAATGAACCTATCGGCACTGGATGTCAGCGCGGAAATAATGGTCGTTCCCCAGTTCACTCTGTACGCCGACGCCAGAAAAGGACGGCGGCCATCGTTTACGGAGGCCATGGAACCAGTCGAGGCACAGCGGCTCTACAACCGCTTCGTTAAACTGGTCAAAGCATCCGGCCTGGTCGTGCAGACGGGAGTATTCGGCGCCAGAATGGACCTCAAGTTCACCAACCAGGGTCCGGTGACTATCATCCTTGAGCATGAAGTATAGCCACATCAGACAGTTGGCCCAACGGCGGAAGCTGGTTCTGGGGTCAGGCTCCCCCCGGCGTGTCGCCCTGCTGAAAGAACTCGGGATAGCGTTCAAGCAGATCATCCCCTCGCTTCAAGAACGGCAGAAACAGAGCGAACCGGCCTTTCAATTTGCCCGGCGCCTGGCCGAAGACAAAGCCCTGTCGGTGGCCGGACAGACCAACGCCGGCCATCTGGTAATCGGCTGCGACACAATAGTAGTTCTTAACGACAATATTCTTCAAAAGCCGCATGATGAAAGTGACGCCTTTGAAATCCTCACAACCCTTGCCGGCCGGATGCATGTCGTATGTACCGCCCTGGCGCTGGCCGAGCAAGGGAAGCTCCTTGCCGTCGAGCACGAGCTGACGGAGGTCTATTTCAATACCGTGACGGCACAGCAAATACGTGACTATATTGCCACGGGCGAACCAATGGACAAGGCCGGCGCCTACGGCATCCAGGGAATGGGGGCGTTTTTAGTTGACAGAATAGATGGCCATCTGGATAATGTTATTGGCTTACCGCGTACGCTACTGAACAGCCTTGCGGAAGAGGTTATCGCGAAACTATGCAATTGATGCCATTGGTGCTATGAGCGAGCTGCATGTCAAAATCGGGAAGCTGCTGAAGCTGGAACGCGAACGACAGGGCATCGCCCTGGACGACATGTCGACGAAGCTCAAGATTGGCATGGGCCATCTCGAGCGTGTCGAAAACGGGGATCTGGACGCTCTGCCATCCGAGTTGTACTTCAACCTCTTCGCCAAATCGTATGCGGAGGCGCTCGGCATCAATTATGCCGCCACGGTCGAGGCTATCAAGGAGGATATCGGGCAGCCGCTCGAGCCTGAGGACAGCGTTAAAAAGGGGATGCCGGACGATGTCACAGGAGCGGCAATGACGCCCGGAAAGGAAGGTGCACCATCAGGGGCTGGGCCGAAAGAAGGAGCTAACTTCCTGCGAAACTTTGCCATATTCTTTGGGGTACTGATCGTCCTCTTTCTAATCTTTGTGCTCGTGAATAAGTTCTTTCTCGGTAGGGACAACAGTGAACCCGCGCTGGACAGGCCGACAGAGGCAACCTCGGTCGATATCTCTGCCGAAAAACAACCGGCGGCAGACGAGGTGGAGTTTGCCGCCTATGACTGGAATGTGCCTCGGTATCAAAAGCCGTCGGATTTGCAGTTGAAACTGGTCGCAAGTCTGGAGAGCTGGGCAACGGTTCTCGCCGATGGCGACACGGCGATTTTTCGGACCCTTACCCCCGGGAGGGTCTACACAGTTTCGGCCAGGTATCGTTTGCGGGTGTCTGTTGCGGTGCCGTCGGTAGTTGATGTGGAGCTAAACGGGAGGCCGGTAGACTTGCGTAATCCGGCCACTAAGCGAATTTCCAGAGTTGCCATCAATCAGGTAAATCTCGATTCATTTCTGAACCCGCCCGAGCCTGGCGCTGATATAGCAGACAAGCCGGAAGGCGGCAAGCCGCGCATATCTGCGATCAACTCCGTGGTGCCGGTGCAAACCAGATCCGGACAGGACAGCAACCTTGGCGCAGCAGACAGCGGCGGGTTGGACACCGACAAGCGGAGCACTGACAGCGCCGGAACAGACGAAAGTGATGACCATGAGCCTTAGAGACTACGTCGCTAAAATCAAGCTTAATAGTCGCAAGGCCAAGGCGGACTCAGAGAGGTTCGACTTTCCGGCAGCTTTGCATAAACCAAAACAGGTCCTTGTCTGTCTGCCGGGAACTCTGCGGCAGCTTACCCTGGTCAAGCAGTTCCTGCCGACGCTGACCGAGTTGTTCAAACCGGCTGAGATTACGCTGTTGTCGATGCCGGGAATCAGAATTGCCGACATTTTCCCCCGCAAAGGATTTCGCATCCTGACGCCAACGTCAGACCAGACAACCTGGTCGGGCCTAGCCAAGAAAAACTACCTGAAGCTGCTTCAGGAGAGCAAGTTTGACCTGCTGCTGGACCTCAACCTCGAAGCGTCATATTTCACCTCCAGCGTGCTGCTGGGCTTTCCGAAAGCCGTCAGGATCGGCCGCGGAAACCATCTGGGCCAGCCGTTCTATAACCTTGAAATAAAAACCAAGTACCTGCGGGATGAACGCAACATATATCGCTCACTCCTGGAAACGCTCAGCCTGTTCAAAAACAGCCGGGTGCGACCATCAACCCCTGACCACAGTGGGCAAGCATCGGAGGAACTGTGTACCTGAAGCAACTTGATTTACTGGGCTTTAAGTCCTTTGCCAATAAGACAACTATACCCTTCGCAGACGGCGTCACGGCTATTGTCGGGCCCAACGGATGCGGCAAAACGAACATTCTCGATGCTGCTCGCTGGGTGCTGGGGGAGCAAAGAATCTCTCTTCTGCGCGGCAGCAAGATGGAAGAGGTGATTTTCAACGGCACCCGTGACGTCAAGCCTTTAGGTATGTCGGAAATCACTATGACGCTCGTCAACGACCGCGGCATCCTGCCGACCGAATACAGCGAGGTGCAGATCACACGCCGCCTGTTCCGCAGCGGCGAGTCGGAGTATCTGCTCAATAAAGTCCCGTGCCGGTTAAAGGACATAACGGAGCTGTTTTTTGACACCGGCGTGGGCGCCCATTCCTACTCGGTCATTCAGCAGGAGATGATCGAGGCCGTCATCTCCGACCGGGCTGAAGAACGGCGCTTTCTGTTCGAGGAAGCGGCCGGAATCACCAAGTACAAACAGCGCAAGAAAGCCGCCCTACGAAAGCTTGAAGCTACTGAGCATGATTTTTTGCGCCTTAATGACATTTACGCCGAGGTGAAAACCCAGGTCAACTCGCTCAAACGTCAGCACCGAAAAGCCGAGCGATACCAGGCCGTCGCCAATAACATCAAGAACTGGGAATTGTACCTGGGTTCACACCGGTTGAAAGCTCTTGAATCCGATAAACGAGAGCTTAAAGCTCAATGGGACACGCTGTCAGACCAACGGCTTGACCGGGAGGCTTCGCTTGACCGGGTTTCCGCCCAACTGGAAACGATCCGTAAAGAGCAGGTCGACCTGGAACACGAACTGACCAGCGTTGGTAACGAAGTCTACCAGGCCTCAGAAAAGGCTCATTCATGTGAAACGGAAATCTCCGTCCTGACCGAAAAACGCTCCCACGCCGGATCACTTATTGAGCGCAACCAGAATGAAATTCAGTCCCTTCAGACCAGAGAAGAGAGCCTGAGAGAGCAGTCTACCGAAACTGAGAACGAACTCAAACAAGTCAAGGAGCATCTTGATGCTCTTACCTCACGTCTTAACGAGGCAGAACGAGACCAGGCGGAAGCCGATCAACAACTGCTGAAAGCGCGAGCGGCCAAAGAACAGGAGAATGAGAAGCTTATCGACCTTGAGGGAAGACTGTCGTCAGGACGAACCGAAGGGGATGGACTTCGCCAGCAGGAAGAGGAACTGAAACGACTTAGTGACGATTTCGATAGTCGGATCGCTGAGAATACTAGTGCGCGGGATGGACTGGAGGAACAAGCTGTCGCTCATCGGCAGGCCCTGGACGAAACCGATACCCGAAAAAGCAAAGCCGAAAAATCGCACGACGAGGTTGCCAACAAGATCGGACAGTTGCTGGAAAAGAACGAAGAGCTTGCCCTCGAAGCCTCAAATCTGACCGCCTCTATCGAGGCCTGCCAGGCCCGGCGGAGTTTGCTTGAGGATATGATTATCCACTACGAAGGGTACGAATCGGGCGTTGTGGCGGCCATGGAGGCACGAGAGCGCTTCCCTGAGGGTCTGGTCGGCACGGTGGCGGAAAAGTTCATTCCCGTGCAAGGGATGGAAACAGCGACAGAGGCGGCGCTGGGGGAAATGGCCGGGTTTATCATCTGCAAAGACCGGCCCACCGGCGAAGCTATCATAGACTACCTGAAAGCAGAGAAGAAAGGCAAGATCGGCATCCTGGTGCCCGACACAGGGACGCTTAACCCGGTGGTGAAACGTCCCGAGCTGGATATGCCGGAGTTCGTAGGCTGGCTGGACAGCTTCGTCTCAACGGAGCCCGACCTTCGCCCCTTGATGGAAGCTGTATTGGCCCGGACGGCTGTCTTCAAAGAGGGATGCGACCCGCAGGAGATTCTTCGGCAGCTTCCGTTCGGCTTCCAGGCGGTGTCCACCGATGGTATCGTCTACAGCAAGAATATCATCTCCGGCGGCTCGGACGACAGATTTCCTCTCTTTCGCCGCCAGGAAAAGGTAGCCGAGCAGCAACAGATGATGGAGCAGTTGAACGAGCAACTAACTGCTGTTCAACAGGAGAGAAACAGGATCACTGCTGAGATCGCCGCTTGCCGCGCCGAATCTTCACAATTGTCACAAACGCTGGAGACACTGGCGGAAGAACTGGAGTCGATCAAAAGTAAGCTCAGCGAGATTGATTACCAGCGCCGTTCGCTCGACAGTGAGCTTGACCGCCTTCGGAAAGAACGCCATAGTTGCCACGTTAAACTCGAAAAACTCCGTTCTCGCCAGTGCAGCTTAGGCCTGGACTTTGATCAGCTTGCCAGTCAAAAAGAGGACCTCAGCCGCAGCATGTTGCAGATGGGCGAGCGGTTGAACGAGTTTGAGAACACCGCCGCGGCCACTCTTGAACGCGTCTCGAAATTGCAAATAGCGGTGGTAGAAGCAAAAAGCAAAATCGAACAAACCGAAAACAAACTCACCCATATCCAAGAGTTGCGGCATGAGATCGGCAAAACAATCGAAACCAAGCATCTCGAAATTAGCACTGCTGATCAGGAGATCGAAACCTCCACGCAAAAAATCTCTGAACTGGAAGGTTGGCTGAAGGCTGCCTTTGAGCAACGCACCGAGATCACCAGCCGCCAGAGCAGCTTGCGAAGCGTTCAGTCCGAACTGATGGAGCGCGTTTCCGCACGAGAAAAACAGCTCAAAGAAATCAGAGAGGGAAGGGATACTCTAAGCGATCAGGTGCATCAGCTTGAGATTCGTCTCAACACGCTTGAGTCTGAGGTTAAGGCGGTCTGCGACCGAATCCGTGAGGAGTTCGAGGTCGACATCACTTCCATTGAAGTTGTCAACCCGGATGAAAAGCTCACGGAAGAAGAGGAGCGTGAGCATTTGTTGAAGCTCAAAGAGACACTCAAGAAATTTGGCGCCGTCAACCTTCTTGCCCTCGAAGAATACCAAACCACCAGCGACCGTGAGCGGTTTCTCAGGGAACAGTTAGCCGACCTCACCAACGCCAAGACCGATCTTCAAACTACTATCACGAAAATAAACCAGACGGCGAAGAACCTGTTTGCCGAAACGTTTGAGAAAGTACGTGGCAATTTCAAGAAGCTCTTTGTGGAGCTGTTTAGCGGCGGTGAGGCTGACATCTTTTTGGAAGATCCTTCTGATCCGTTGGAATCTCACATTGAGATCATTGCCCGTCCCGGGCGTAAGAAGCTGCTGTCGATAACCCAGATGTCCGGTGGCGAACGAGCATTGACGGCTATCTCCCTGCTTTTTTCCCTCTATCTTGTGAAACCGTCGCCGTTTTGTATCCTCGACGAAATCGACGCCCCCCTCGACGACGCCAACTGCCGACGTTTTCTCAGAATGATCGGCACTTTCTCCGACCAGACGCAGTTTATCATCATCACTCACAACAAAATCACAATGGAAGCGGCCGACAACCTTTACGGCGTCACGATGGAGCAACCCGGTATCTCCAGATTGGTGGCCGTCAGATTTGCCGACGTTCACCTGGACGAAGCGACGGGCGCCGTGAGGATTGATAGCGATGCCGCTGAAACCCTGGAGGTAGTGGAGGCAGCGCCGGACATCCCCCAAGACAACGCGACGGAGCTTCCGGAGACAGTAGTTGAACGATTGCATCCCACGATACCTCCGGGCGGTAGACTGGATGACCAGAGCTGAGCGGCTAACCTCCGTGATTAATATCGCTTTCAAGTTATGATAGAAAAAACACGTGTAGTAGGTCGGGTTCCGAATCCGCCAAAGGCGGATGAGAAACCCGACAACAACTTTAACTATAATTGGCAGGTGTCAAAGACACCTGCCCTACTCACATGATTAATTCGTTTGAAAAGCTGAAACGATCGCTGGCCAGGACCAAGCAGAACCTGCTGGGCAAAATCAGCCGGGTTGTCAGCCGCCGCAAGATCGATGACGAGCTTCTCGAGGAAATTGAGGAGATCCTTATCGAGGCCGACGTCGGCGTCAAGGCCACCATGAAACTCATTGAGAACCTGAAAGAGAAAGCAAAAGAGAGAAAACTGACCGAGGGAGAACAGGTTATCACTCTTCTCCAGGAAGAAATTGCGTCCATACTGATACGGCAAGGAGCGCCGACTGTAAGCGAAAACGACAAGCGGCCGGTAGTCTGGTTGATCGTGGGCGTCAACGGGGGCGGCAAGACGACCACTATCGGCAAACTGGCCACCAGATTCTCATCTGAAGGTAAGAAAGTGGTCATTGCCGCCTGTGACACCTTTCGCGCTGCCGCTATTGACCAGATCGCCATCTGGGCCGAACGAAGCGGCGTCGATATCATAAGATCTGCAGAAGGCTCAGACCCGGCGGCGGTTGCCTTTGACGCCGCCAAAGCTGCCGCGGCCCGCTCGGCGGACATTCTGCTGGTTGACACCGCCGGCCGCATCCATACCAAATCGAACCTGATGGAAGAATTGAAAAAGATCAGGCGCGTTACCGCCAAGGCGCTGCCCAATTGTCCGATCTACAGCAAACTCATTATCGACGGCTCCACCGGGCAGAACGCCATCTCTCAGGTACAGGTCTTCACCGAGGCGGTTGGCTGCAACGGTATCATCGTCACCAAGCTCGACGGCACCGCCAAGGGAGGCATCATTATCGCCGTCGCCGAGGAACTGGGTCTGCCGGTTGACTTCATTGGTCTTGGGGAAGGAATCGACGACCTGCAGCCCTTTGATCCCAAACAGTTTGCCGAGGCGTTGCTTACATGATGCATGAGTACGCCATCGAATCCAAAACCCGCCAGGAAATGATTAACGTCACGGCCCTGGTGCAGCAGGCAGTCGCAGGCAGCGGGCTTGAATCCGGTTTAGCCTTATGCTTTGTTCCCCATACGACAGCGGCTATCACCATCAATGAAGATGCCGACCCGGATGTGAAACGCGACCTGCTGTACAAGCTGGAGAAGGAAATACCGCAGGCGGACGGCTACCACCATGCCGAAGGTAATTCGGATGCGCATGTCAAAGCGTCATTGATCGGGGCTTCGGAGCTGATTGCTTTCGACGAAAAGCGGCTGGTCTTGGGGCGATGGCAAGGGATATACTTCTGCGAGTTCGATGGCCCCCGCAGGCGCCGGCTTATGGTCAAAGTCGGGCCATTCGCTTAATGTGAACCAAAGGCGAGCCAAGTTCGACCTAACAACGAGCATCTGGAACGCCCTCCGCGCATGTGGCAACTGTCATTTCTATGCCGGTGTTCTCTTCTGTATTATAGCAACGAAAAGATCACTTAAGTTATCATGCTTAATTACCAGATGAAAGCAGTGATGCCGGCACCAAACCAAATGGTTGTGCCTGATGCAGAACCTCCATTTGACAGTCTGTCGCTTTGAAGTCTCAGACCGACGTCAACGCCGACGGCATTTGACACCATGAACACGGCTCCACCAACCATGCCAATGCTGAACAGGTCAGCAGAGTCACCATTGCTGACGTTCCCGAATCCAAAACCTCCTGTAACGTAGGGATAAACAGCACCTTTCACCCGGGTCCGAGTAGGATCTGTGTTGAAGTAGTATCCCACTACTGGTCCAATTATGACAGAAGTCAAGTCGGCGGTGCCTTGCGAAATACCAAGGAAATACAGTTGTCCTCCCAGCATAAAGCCGTTCGTTACAAAGAAACCCAGCGAAGGGGAAATAACAATTGTCGTTTGCCCTTCACCCTGCCAGTTGTCCCACAGTTCACCAGACTGATGTTGGAAATAAACATCTCCCTCAATAATCATGCTTCCTTTGTCAATTGGTCCCTCGGCAGCCACGATTGCTCCGGAAAGCAACAGGACGATAACCAGATAAGAAAGTGCTCGTTTCATAAATCCTCCTTTGGTGTTGATTTGGTTTGCAGAGTATATTCACCGAGCCATTTTATGGATTCTTCGCTGCAAAAATATCTATATTAGGTTTATTTCGTTGAATAATATGCGTTGTGCAATTGCTACTGTAAACCAAATAATCCCGGCGAGGGCTATTTTTGATACCTGCAAGCTGAGATTTGTGAATTCGTTTCCGCTAAGCATTACATAACCTTAAAACTGTAGATACCGTCTTTCAAGTCAAGGGCAGGTCTCGAAGAGACCTGCCAATTTGCGGCCGAATGTCAACCAAATGGTGAAACAACGACGCCTGTCAGATGGCAGGTTGCTGTAGAACTTGGTCTGAACAAATCAGAAAGCCCCGCCGCTCATCGCGACGGGGCTTTACAATTCCCAGTTGGCTATAGTCGTCTACCAGAGGAAAGCAGTGATACCGGCCCCAACCTCGATAGTTGTCCCGGATATGGACTCGTCGGCACCGTCCGGCTTATAGCTCTCGCTCTGAAACTTCACGCTGGCGTTAAGTCCAACGGCATTCGACAGCATGAAGATACCACCGCCTTGACCGCCAAACACCATCACGTCGGTTGTGAAATCGTTAGTACCGTCATCATACTTCTCCTGACCGTACAAGAAGAATCCTTTGACGTAGGGATAAATAGCGCCTTTGACCTCAGTACGGGTAGCGTCGAGGTTAAAGTAGTATCCCACCATCGGGCCAACGCCGAACATGGTCTCCTTGTAATCGCCCTGTGACCAACTCTCGAAAAAGATACTTCCGCCAACCATAATACTGGGAGCAACAAAGTAGCCCACCGAAGGCATAATACCAATAACGGCAACACTATTGTCAGCCGTGTCCTTGTAGGCGTCACCACCCTGACTAATGAAGTAGACAGAACCGTCTACAATCATGCTTCCCTTGTCGATCGGCGTTTCGGCGGCCATAATCGCCCCGGCAAACAGCAGCGTAATGGCCAGACAAGAAAGTGTTCTCATTACAGAACCTCCTTTAATGTTAATGTGGTTTATGGTATACATTCTCCAAACAACGTTTTCACTTACCTTACTATACCGCAATGGCATTATAGCCAACCTCAACTTAGTGCTTGAAGGAAAACTGTGCAACAACCGGTGTAAACAAAAAAAACGAAAATTATTTTTTTTTTTAAGGACATATGAAAGGATTTGTGAAATCTTTCACTTGATTTCAGGGGCGCTTTTGCTTATATAAATCCAAGCGGTAAAAACCAGACTCTTTACGTGGAGGAATATCACATGGCTGAAAGAAACAATGCCTACATAATTCTCGGCCTGTCGCAGCGCAGTCGGCGTTCTGCACGGCGGGTTAGGGACAATGACCGCCCCTCAGTTGGGCGCGCAGGCGGTAAGAGAGGCGATCAAGCGGGCCGGCATTGATCCGGCGGACGTTGAAGAAGTGATAATGGGTCAGGTTGTCCAGGGTGGCTGCGGCCAGGCGCCCGCCCGGCAGGCTGCCATCCACGGAGGCGTGCCACCCGAAGCGGCCGTCATGACCATCAACAAGGTGTGCGGCTCCGGCCTGAAGGCGGTCATGCTGGCGGCGCAGTCAATTCGGGCCGGCGACCAGGAAGTGTTTGTGGCCGGCGGCATGGAGTCGATGTCGCAGGCGCCGCTGGCGCTGCACGGTGCCAAAACGGGTGTCAAGTTCGGGCATCAAAAGCTGATTGACCTCATGATCACCGACGGCCTGTGGGACAGCTTCAACAACTTCCACATGGGCGTCGCCGCCGAGTTGACCAGGAAAAAGGAAAACATCACCCGTGAACAGCAGGACGAATATGCCTGCAACTCCCACAAAAAAGCAGTTGCGGCACAAGAAGCCGGTAAGTTCAAAGAGGAGATTTTCGACGTTGCCATTCCGCAGCGAAAAGGCAACCCGGTTATCTTCAACAAGGATGAAGGCCCTCGTCCTAATATCTCCCTTGAGATGCTGGCTAAGCTACGGCCCGCGTTTGAAAAGGACGGAACCGTCACCGCTGGCAATGCTCCTGGCCTCAACGATGGCAGCGCCGCAACGGTAGTAGTATCTGAAAAGTATATGATAGAAAAAGGGCTGACGCCATTGGCGAAAGTGATTGACTATTCAGTAGCCGGCACGCCGCCCGAAGAGCTTTTCTTCGCTCCCATCTATGCCGTGCAAAAGCTGATGAAGAAAATGAACGTAGACATAAACTACTGGGACCTGATCGAAGCCAACGAGGCCTTTTCCGCGCAGGCCCTGGCTGACGGGAAGGGTCTCAAGTGGGATTGGGACCGTGTCAACGTTCATGGCGGCGCGGTAGCGCTGGGGCATCCCATTGGCGCCTCAGGCGCGCGCATTCTGGCAACGTTAATATACGCCCTGAAAGACCGGGGGTTGAAAACCGGTCTGGCAACGCTGTGCCTTGGCGGCGGCAACGCCGTGGCGATGGCAATTGAAATGGTTTGATGCAAAATTCCGTGGTCGGCGTACGTCCTCGTGCGCCGACTGATGGTGCCTCGAGGCAGACGGGGACGTTCGCCTCGCACAGTGTTCGTGGGCGGCTCGCCAAAGGCGAGTCCACATCTGCCCCGTCTGCGGTTGAATTGGAACTGGTTGATAAGGCAAAGAAATACTAATAACAGGATACTAGGGAGATAAACGATGAACGTAGACGACATCAAACGGATTGCCGTCATCGGCAGCGGAACAATGGGTAACGGCATCACCCAGATCTGCGCCGCGACCGGCTATGACGTCGACATGATCGATGTCAAACAGGAATTCCTTGATCGGGCGATCAAAACAATAACCAAGAGC